>Ga0070732_10000208_pt1 | contig 44796 bp, 36 predicted proteins | sample Coa_R1_5_FD_66449 | JGI IMG/M metagenome (GOLD analysis project Ga0070732, IMG submission 66449) | Surface soil microbial communities from Centralia Pennsylvania, which are recovering from an underground coalmine fire - Coalmine... | ecosystem: Environmental > Terrestrial > Soil > Unclassified ... | reverse complement strand
CCGCGGCCAAGAGAGTCGTGCCGCAGGCGCCGCAATAGGTGTGCTCGGCCGGCAGGTTGGTCGCGCCGCAGGTAGGGCAGACCTTCGCCGGCGGCCCCCACGGGGTTTCAGAGGATCGGCCCTGCGCGGCGCGCTCCCGCAGCAGGGCGTACCGCGCGGGCCGCTTCTCCACGAACGCGCGCATCCCTTCCACGGGCTCCCACGACGTGTAGTGCAACGCCAGCCAGTCCTGCGCGTGGCGCACGGTCTGATGCCAGGCGAGGTCCTTCCAGAAGTTCACCTGCTGCTTCGTGTACCGCGCGCACTCGGGAAACGTCTGCAACAGCTTCGTCGCGACGGCTGCCACTTCGGCGTCGAGGCGGAAGAGGTCGATGCGGTAGCCGTCCTTCTGGCCCTGAGCCAGCTTGATTTGGCCGGCCGTCGCCTGCTCGATCCACTCGTCGTCACGGCGGACCGTGGGCACGACCCAGTTCACGAGGCCCCATTCGAGCGCCTTCTCGGCCGGCACGGGTTCGTTCAGGAACAGCATTTCCCGCGCGCGCTTGTCACCGACCGTGATGGGCAGCCACTGCGTCGACCCTCCGCACGCCACCGACCCGACCTGCGTGCCGACTTGCCGGATGGACGCGTGCTGGGCCATGACCGTCAGGTCGCAGGCGAGCTGGCTCTCGTTGCCGCCGCCGACCGCCATGCCGTTCAGGCGCGCGATGACGGGTTTGCCCGTGTTCAAAATGCTTTCGATGTACGCGCGGAAGAGCGCCATGTACTTCCAGTAGTCGCGCGGCTTCGTGACGTAGTCGGCCGCGTACTCCTTCACATCGCCGCCCGTGCAGAAGGCCGCGTGCCCGGCGCCGGTCATGACGATCACCCCGACGCTGTCATCGAAGCTGGCGTCTCGAAACGCCTGCGCCAGTTCGGTGAGCGCGCGTGTGCTGTAGGCGTTGTAGTGCTGCGGGCGGTTGATCGTGACGGTGGCAATGCCGTCGGCCTTGCAATAAAGGATGTCCTCGAATCCAAGACTCTCGGCCGGACGGGGGGCGAATTGACCCATGATGGCATCCTCGGTTCAGGCGGCGGGCTCCGATTCGACGACGTCGCCGGCGCGGCAAATCTCATCGACATAGCGCTCAGCCGGATCGGCGAGCACCGCGTGATAGGTCTCGAAGAGGTGCGTGGCCGCTTCGCCCTTCCAGTCGGCGGGCAGAAGCGAGGCGGGCAGAAACGGATCCGTCATCGGGAACGTGCGGTACTCGTGCACGAGCTGGAACCGGCGGACGAAGCACCCTTCGGGAGAGGTGCACAGATGGCGCGCCTCGGCGCCGTCTCCTCCGGCCACGGCCAGCCGACAGGTGACGCAATGGTCGAGGAATGGGTGCCATCGCGCCAGAAACGCGGCGTACCGCCGGTTGATGGCGGAGAGGTCCCAGCACTGCGCCACCAGTTGGTCGACGGGAGCGAAGCCGACGTGCTCGGCGCGAAACACTTCCGTGTACCGCGAGACCTTGAGCGTCTCGGCGATCTCCCGCACGGCCGCTCCGACGTCGTACGGGCTGAGCCACAGGCCGTTCCCAAGCGCCCCGCACCCGAGCCACAGCAGCTTCACGCGGAACTGATTGCGGCGGTGTCGATCGGCCTCCGGAATTGAGTACGACACTAAATGCCAGGTGCCGTCCCAGGCCTCGAGCCGCGGCCGGTGGTAAATCCGCTCGCGCCCGCTCTCGAGGAGGCGGCGGCCGCGCTTCGTGAGGCCGTAGTAGCTGCGGAGGCCGCGGCGCTCGGCGGCGAGCCAGCCCTTGTGCGTCATCCGGGACAGGGCCGTGCGTACGCTCGCCGGGGAGAGGCCGAGCTTGCCGAGCAGCGTGATGAGGCTGCCCACCCACACCGGGTCCGGGCGGCCGAGCAGGTAGTCGCCGTAAAGCGTGAAGACCAGATCGCGGGAGCGGCGGGAGGCAGTTGGCATGTTACACTTAACAGACGACCATTTGTAAAGTGACATATTTAACCGGCCCTGTCAACACGCGCGACGGCGCCGCACGGGCGGGAGGTCACTGATGGCGCTCTGGTTCGAGGAGTTCACGCCAGGCCGGGAATTTGTGACCGGGCGGCGCGCCGTCACCGACGAGGACATCGCCGCCTTCGCGCATGTTTCGGGCGACCGGAATCGACTCCACCTCGATGAGGCCCATGCGCGGGGCACGCTGTTTCATGGCCGCATCGCTCACGGTGCGCTCGGGATCGCGATGGCCACCGGCCTCTGGAGCCAGACGGGAGTCACGGAGGGCACGCTCGTGGCGCTTCTCGGGATCGACTGGCACTTCATCGCGCCGGTGCGCCCGGGCGACGTCCTCATGCTGCGCGTCCAGGTGGCGGACGCACGCCTTCCGGAAGGCCGGCACAAGCGAGACGGTCCGGAAGCGATCGGTCAGGGCATCGTGCGCCTGGCCTGCCGGCTGCTCAATCAGCGCGACGAGGTCGTTCAGGAAGGCGTGCTGACGGAGCTGATTCGGACTCGACAAAGCGTCGGCGGTTCATCATCCTGAGGGCCGGCACGGAGAGCCGCGATGCCCGATCCCCAGTCCTTCGAGGAGACGCTTCGTGCCCTCGACGACACGGTCGCCGATCTGTCACGCCGTGTCGCGGCCCTGGAACAGGCCGCCAGTCGGTCCCCGGTCGCCCCTGAACCAACGCTCTTCGAGGCTCTGACCTCGCCCGCCGCACCCACGTTCACGCCCGCGGCGCCTGATGTGGTGCGCGTGCTGACCTTCGTCGGGCGCACGCTGATTGTGTTCGGGGGTGCCTATCTGCTCCGCGCCCTGACCGAGTCGGGTCGGGTGCCGGCCGAGGCCGGCATCGCGCTCGGTCTGATCTACGCCGCGGCGTGGTACGGCGTCGCCGATCGCGCGGCCGGCCTCGGCCGCCAGCTGAGCAGTGTGTTCCACGGCACCACGGCGGTCCTCATCGGCCTTCCGCTGATTTGGGAAGCCGTGACTCGCTTTCATGTGCTCGACTCACAGACGAGCGCGTTGGCGATCCTGGTGTTCATCGGCCTGGCGCTCGCCGTCGCGTGGCGCCGGAGGCTGGCGGCCCTCGCCGGTGTGGCGTCGATCGCCGGCCTCATGACGGTCCTTGCGCTCTCATCGGTGACCGGACACGTGTTGCCGTTCGCGGCCGCGCTCGTCGTGATCGGCATTGGGACGCTCTGGCAAGGCGAGATCCTCGACTGGAAATGGCTCCGCTGGCCCGCCGCACTCGCCGCTGATCTCGTCCTCTTGGTGCTGTCGGTCCGGAGCACCGTCGATCCACCGGCGGAACGACCCGACGCGGCCGCGCTCGTCTTGCTCGCTTTCTTCGTTGCCTATGCCGGCTCGCTGACCCTCTGGCTTCTCGGACGCGGACGCCGCGCACGGTACTTCGAGTTCGTGCAGGTCGCCGCAGCACTGATGATCGGTTTGTACGGGGCGACGGCCATCGCGCGTGCCCATCTGCCGGCGTTGGTCTGGGTGTTCGGTGCGTTCGGGGCGGCGTGCGCGGCGGCGGCCTACATCGCCGCGTTCTCACTCGCCCGGCAAGAGGGCACCTCGCGCGGGAACTTCCAGTTCTTTGCCGTCGCCGCGCTCGGGTTCGTGCTCGTCGGCAGCGCGACACTGGCCGCCGGCGATCGGCTGGCGCTGGCGTTGGCGCTCCTGGCCGTCGCCGCGAGCGTTCTGGCATCCCGTTTCGGCGAGCCCATGGCTCTGCTCCACGGCGCCGTGCTCTCGGTCGGGGCCGTCGTCGCCTCGGGTCTGATGTTCGTGGCGGGGACGGTGTGGCTCACGAGCGTTTCGGCGTGGCCCTCGCTCTCGGTCGCCGCATGGGTGACGTTGGCGGTGATCGCCGCCGATGCAGTGATGCCGTCGGCGCCGTCTCGCCCCGGCGAGGCCGTGCTCGACCTCATCGCTCGCGCGCTGCTCGCTGCGCTCCTGGCCGCAGGCGCCTGTACCGCGGTCGTGCTCCTCGTCGGCCCGCGGGTCGCCGGCACGCCCGCGGACGCCGGCGTGCTGGCGTCAGTGAAAACCGTCGTCGCCTCGGCCGGCGCGATGCTGCTCGCGCGCGCGTCACGATTTCCGCGCGCCCGCGCCGCAGGCTGGCTCGCGTATCCGATCCTGGCGTTCGGCGCCCTGAAGTTGTTTCTCGAGGACTTCCGCGAGTCCCAGCCCTCCACGCTGTTCTTCGCGCTCGCCGTCTACGGCGCGGCGCTCATCGCCGTGCCGCGCCTCATGAGGGGGTCTGGCCCCGCTTGGCGTGAGCCGGGCCTGACCCCCTAGACATTCCGCTTGGCGTGAGCCGGGCCTGATTTCCTAGACGATCGTCAGAAGGGTTTGAATCCGGGCGACCCGAAGCGCGGATGCATCAGCAGCGTGATGAGCGGATACCCGTACGCGAGGACGATCATCAGGACCGCGACCACGGTCCACAGGCCAAACCGATCCCAGATGCCCATCGACGTCACCGGCTGCAGGGGCTGGGAGAACTCGAACACCGGTGCCGTGATCTTCTTGCCGCCAAACCACGTGGCCACGACCACGGTGAGAAAGCACAGTGCGCTCGCAAACAGCACGACGCCGCCGGCGGCTGCCAGCTCGGTCAGGAACTTCCAGGGGTCGTTGTAGTCCCCTCCGATCGACGCGCTGAAGACGCGCCGCGGAAGGCCCCGTAGCCCGGCGATGTGATAGCTGAGGCTGAACATCGACATCCCGATGAACCAGAGGTACGGCTGGATCGTCGCCAGGCGGGCGAACCGGATCGCGCGCCCGCGGAGCTTCGGCAGAAGCCAGTACGTCGTGCCCATGAAGGTCAGGGCGACCGTCGTGCCGAGCGTGATGTGAAAGTGGCCCATGACCCACGCCGTGTTGTGGACCATCGTGTTCATCGCATAGGCGGCGTTGATAGCGCCGCCGAAGCCGCCAAACGTGAACGCGATCATCGCGAGTGCGACCGATGCGAAGAACGGGTCGGACCAGGGCAGCCGGCCAATCCAGTTGAAGAGTCCCTTTGCGCCGCGCCTGCGGCCCGCGACCTCGAGCGAGGCGATCACCGTAAAGGCCGTCACGAAGCTCGGAAACAGGATGGCGTACGTCGTGAACGTGTGGAAGAGTTTCCACCCCGCGCTGATGCCTGGATCGGCGAACTGGTGATGGAAGCCGACCGGCGTCGACAGGACCACGAACAGGATGAACACCATTCGCGCGAGCCGATCGCTGAAGAGCCGGCCGCCGACCGCCTGCGGCAGAACGGCGTACCAGATCACGTAGGCCGGCAGCAGCCAGAAGTACACCAAGGGATGGCCGAACCACCAGAAATAGATTCGCGCGACCATGGGATCGATGGTCGGCACGATCCCGAGTGACCAGGGGATCAGCATGCCGAGCTCTTCGGCCGCCAACCCCGCCGTGGCCAGGTACCAGACGATGATCGCCGCGAGCAGACCGTGGATCGCAAGGGGCGCTGCGACACCAGGATGATCCCGCCGCCACGATCGGTAGCTCGCGATGATCACGCCGCCCCAGACCCAGGAGCCCACGACGAGCAGCGTCGCGCCGATGTAGAAAAGCGGGTGCGCCTGAAGCGGCGGATAGAACGTGTACAGCACGGTGCTCTTGCCCAGGAGGACGGTCGTCACCGCCGCGACGGTGCCCGCGAGCGCCAGCCAGAAGCCGAGCCACGCGGCCAGCCGGCCCGTGATGCGGCCCAGGGTGGCGTCGGCGAACGCGTAGCCCAAGCCCATGATGAAGAACGTCGTGAACACCAGCGCCATCAACACGCCATGGGCCGTGACCGACAGGTAGTAGAGCGACGGATCACGCTGCGGGTAGTCGATGTCCGCAATCGACAGTCCCTGCAGAACGCCCATGACCGAGGCCAGGCCGAACGCCGTGATCGCGACCGCGATGTGCGTCGTGGCGAGCGAGCTCCGTGAGGTCATGGCACGTCCTTGTTTCCTGCGACTTCCTGGGGGTCCTGACCTACTTGACGACGAGCTTGGCGGCCATCATGTGATGCAGGACGCCGCAGAACTCATTGCAGGCGATGTGGTACTCGCCGGGCGTCGTGAACGTGACCGTGAACTGGCTCACATATCCCGGGATGACCATCGCGTTCGCGTTCGTACCCACGACCTCGAAGCCGTGAATCACGTCGGCGCTCGTGATCCGGAACGTCACCGGCTTGTTCACGGGCACTTCGATGGGGTCCGGCCTGAACGTGAAGAGCTGGGCCACCACGGACGCGACGACGGTGCCATCGGCCCGCACGGTGACGCCGGGATTGCCGAACTCCGGATCCTGATCGAGTTTGGTGGGATCGATGGTTTCGATATGGCTCGGCGGATGGACGGCCTGAAGACCCGTCGTCAGCAGGATCGCGCCGACAAACACGGCGATGAGCACGCTGGCCATCCACATCCAGATGCGTTCGTAGGCGTCGACACTCATGCGCTCACCGCGAACGGCTAGGACGGCGTCCCGCCGCGCGCCAGAAACAAGTACACGTACATCGCAAACCAGCCCGCCGCGAAGAGAAGGCCGAACACGATCACGATCGCGAGCGTGCCGCGCGGATGTTCGAAGGGTTCATCAGTCATGCGTCTGCCGCCTGGTGACGACGCCGGTGTGAGGAGAGCGCCGGCGCCGACGAAGTATAGTCCGCGCTCGTCGAGCGTGCACCAGCGTTGATGTCAGACCTGTTCAGTCGGATTCGGAATTGCGCGGCACGGCCCTTGCTCTGTGTCGTGGCTGGCCAGAGGGGTTCGTCCCAGACGGCTGAAGGGGAGAGTGGGCAATGGGCACGCCGATTCGACGAAGGTCCCCAACAATCTGGATGATTTTCGCGCTGGCGACCTGGCTCTTCGCGCTCGTCGCCGCGCGTGCCAGCGCGCCCGCGACTGCGGAATCTTTGGCGCCCACTCTGGAAAAGTCCACGGCTCAACAGCCGAAGCCCGCGGCGCCGCAAGCCAAGCCCGCTCCGCAGCAGACGAAGCCGGCCGCGGCCGCCCCATCAGGCGCCCGGCCCTCGTCGCCTGCCGCCAAATACGTGGGTGACGAGCCGTGCGCGACGTGTCACGTCGCCCAAGCCGAAGGCTATGCGAAGACGCCGCACCATCAGACGGCCGATCCCCGAACGCCGGCGGCCGCCAAAGGGTGCGAGACGTGCCACGGTCCCGGAAGCGAACACGCGGCCGACCCGGTCAACGTGGCGGTGAAGGACTTCAAGACCCTGAAGTCGAGCGACGCCAACGCCGTGTGCACGACGTGCCACAACAAGGGAGAGCACGCACTGTGGGACGGGAGCAAGCACGAGGCCCGCGGCCTCGCCTGCACGACCTGCCACAGCGTCCACAGCTACGAGTCGAAGACGCACCAGCTCAAGAAGCCGACCGAAAGTGAATTGTGCGGCACTTGCCATCGGGACAAGGTCGCCAAGCTGGACCGCACGACGCACATGCCGGTGAGCGAGGGCAAGCTGGAGTGCACGAGCTGCCATAGCCCGCACGGCAGCACGAACGTCAAGCTGCTGCGCGTGGGAGACTCGGTGAACGCGCTCTGCACGTCCTGCCACGCCGACAAGCGTGGGCCGTACCTCTGGGAACATGCGCCGGTCCGCCAGGGCTGCACGACCTGCCACGACCCCCACGGATCGCAGAATGACAGCCTGCTCGTCGCCAAGTTGCCGATGCTTTGCCAGCGGTGCCACATCTCGACGCGGCACCCGAGCACGCTCTATGACGCCACGCAGCTGACGAAGCCTCAGCTCGAGAATCGGGGCTGCGTCAATTGCCATATCCAGATCCACGGGTCGATGCACCCGGTGGGACAGTTCTTCCTGCGCTGAGGAGCCGCCGATGCGTATCCCTCTGCTGGTCTCCGCTCTCGTCGGTCTGCTGTGCAACGCAGCACCCGCTGCGGCCCAGGGACCGTCCTCACCCGCTCCACCCCAGACTGGCCCACCGCAGGCCACTGCACCGCAGACCGCACCGGCCCCGACCGACGTGGGCGCCAGCACGACCTCCGGCTCGTTCGACCTGGGCGGGCGCGGGACGACGTACTCGGGTGACCCGGCCCGGTACAACCAATTTCGAGACATGTCGAACGGGCTCTTTCTGGACAACTTCGGCACGAACCTCAACAAGGCCGGGTGGGTGTTCGACGTCCGCGGGAACAACGCGGGCCGTCAGGACGCCTTCTATTCGGGTCAGGCCGTGCGGCCGGGCAGCGTCAAGATCTGGGGCAGCTTCGACCGGGTGCCCTGGCTCATGAGCGACACCACGAAGACCATCTTTCAGGGCGTCGGCACTGGCACGCTCACGATTCCGAGTTTCGAGCGGTCGCTGCTCCAGGCGACCCCGACGCAGATCGGCTCCGTGGTGGCGACCGCGACGCAATTTGACCTGTCGAGCGCACGTAAGTATTCGACCGGCGGCTTCGAGCTCATGCCGAACAAGGACACGACGATCACCGTGAACGTGAACCATATGGACCGCACCGGCGTCATCGTCGGCAACGGGACATTCGGGTTCAGTGCGGCCGACGAGCTGCCTACGCCGGTGGACCATCACCAGACCGATGCCGATGCCAACGTCGAGCGGTCGGCGGGCATCTGGCTGTTCCGCGCCGGCTATTCGTCGTCGTGGTTCTCGAACGACAACCAGACGCTCGCCTGGGCCAATCCGTACCAGTTGACCAACAAGGCGTCGCTCGGCGCGGTTGGCGCGATGGCGCTCGCGCCGAACAGCTTCATGCAGACCGTCAGCGGCTCCGCTTCGGTCAAGCTGCCGATGCATACGCGCATGACCGGCACGCTGTCGTTCGGCTCGCTCACCGACAACACGACGATCATGCCGGAGACGACCAACACCGCCGTTCCGACTTTCAATCTCGACCGAACGACCAGTGAAGGCGATGGCCGGACGACGTCCGGCAACTTCATCTTCACGTCACGGCCGATTCGAGCGCTCGACGTCGATGTCCGCTATCGCTACTACGATTACAACGACCGCACGCCGCCGGCTACCCAACTGGGCGGCCGCATCGAGTACGACTCGGCGGTGGAGATGGCGCCACTGACCTCGCCGAACGCAACCGTGCCGTTCAGCCTGTCGAGCCAGACCGTTGACGCCTCGGCGACCTATGATCTTGGTCTGGCCAACGTCGGCGCGGCCTACGCGCTCGATGACAGCAACTACACGAATCGGCTGTTTCAGGGGAGCGTGACCAACGCCGGGCGCGTCACGTTCGACACGACCGGCAACCACTGGTTCACCTTGCACGGACGGTACGAGCATTCGGTGCGTCGAGGCAACGGCTTCAACAACAGCGACCTCATCGCCATTGGCGAGCAGCCCACGCTGCAGACGTTCGACATCGCGGATCGCAACGAGGACGTCGGGACGGTGACCGGCTCCATCCTGTTCGGCGGCAACGTCACGGTGAACCTGTCGGCGGGCGACGGCAAGGACACCTATCCTGTGAACGCGTTGTTTACGGGCTTCGGCCTGGCCAGTTCGCAGTACATGACGTATGGCGCGGGTCTCGCCGCTCAGCCGACCGACAACATCTCGTTCAGCGTGTCCTACGACCTCAATGTGTACAAGACCCTTCAAGGCTCCCGGGCCGCGAGCCCGGGCGTGCAGGCCTTGGACCCGACCCGCGACTGGTCGGCCAACGCCAACGACCGGACGAACTCGGTCCTCGCCGACCTGGACGTGAAGAACCTCGTCAAGAAGCTGCGCCTCCAGGTGACAGGCAACTTCAACAAGGGGTCGACGCTGTACCTCTACGGCCTGGCGCCGGTGACCACCCTGCCAGCCGTAAGCCAGCTGCCCACGGTGATGAGCGAGTTGAGACGCTGGACGATCGATCTGAGCTATCCCCTGAGCACGAAGACGACCGTGGGCCTGGCCTACTGGTACGAGCAGTTCCTCGTCTCCGACTACGCCATGGGCGCCTCGGCGCTCGCGCCGATCGCCATCCCGAGCCTTCTGACCCTCGACAACGCGCTGCTGCCGTATACCGCGCAGACAGTGTTCGTCCGGTTGACATACCACTGGTAGAGCAGGACCATACACCCCGGTCGGCGTGCGGCCGGGCCGTCTGAGACAGGTGCTGGATATGAAAGCGTCGCGGTTTGATGTGCTCTTGGGTTCGACTCTTGTGGTCGGGCTGATGCTCACGACTCCGCTCCTGGCGCAACCGCCGCAGGACGACCAGGTGAAGCGGGGCCAGGAACTCTTCAAGACGTTGCCCAACAAGTGTCCGGTCTGTCACAAGATCGGATCGAAGTCTCCGGGGGGAAAACTGGGGCCCGATCTGGACGGCGTCGCCAACCGGCACCCCGAGTCGTGGTTCGTGCCGTACCTGACGAACCCCAAGTCGATCAATCCGAAGAACGTGATGCCGCCCGTGAAGGTCCCGGATCCCGACATGAAGGCGCTTGTGGCGTTCCTGATGACGCTCAAGGGCGGGAAGTGAGATGCCCCTGCCAGGACCTGAGGGCCCCGTCGGGCGACGGTCGTTCCTGAACTGGGTGCTCGGCACCTGGGCCGGTGGCGTGCTTGCCGCCATCGGGTTCCCGGTGATCCGGTACCTGACGCCGCCCGATGTTCCCGAGTCGACCACCAGGTTCGCCAGCGGCGGCCAGGCCTCGACGCTGCTCCCCAACACCTTCCGCATCGTGCCTTTCGGCGCCAACCCGGCGATCATCGTGCGACAGGCGTCGGGCGACCTCAAAGCGATGTCGGCGACATGCACGCACCTGAGCTGCACGGTCCAATATCGCGGCGACCTCGGGCAGATCTGGTGCGCGTGCCACAACGGCCGCTACGATCTGAACGGCCGCAACATCGCCGGGCCGCCGCCCCGGCCCCTCGAGAGCTACGACGTCAGCACGCGCAACGATGAAATCGTGATCTCGCGGAGAGCGTGATGAGCGCCCTCCGCGACTGGATAGCCGAGCGCGCGCCAATCGCCGAGATCGTCGAGGAGCTCGAACACAAGCGCGTTCCCCAACATCGCCACGACGTCTTCTACTACGCCGGCGGCGTGACGCTGTTCTTCTTCGTGGTCCAGGTGGTCACTGGCGCCTTGCTCCTGATGTACTACCGCCCGAGCGCCGGCGAGGCCTACGAGAGTGTGCAGTTCATCATGGCCCGCGTGCCCTTCGGGTGGCTCATCCGCTCGATTCACGCGTGGTCGGCCAATCTGATGATCGGCGCGGCGTTCGTCCACCTGTTCTCCGTGCTCTTCCTCAAGTCGTACCGGCGGCCGCGCGAGCTCACCTGGATGAGCGGCGTGATCCTCCTCGGTCTCGTGCTCGGGTTTGGCTTCACCGGATACCTGCTGCCGTGGAATCAGCTGGCGTTCTTTGCCACGCGCGTGGGCACGGCCATCCCGTCGTCGACTCCAGTCATCGGCCACGGCCTCATGCGCCTGCTGCGCGGCGGCAACGACGTGACGGGCGGGACGCTGACACGATTCTTCGGCGTGCACGTCGCCATTCTTCCAGGCATCTGTACGTTCCTGCTGGCGTTCCACGTGCTCTTGGTGCAGCGGCACGGCATGAGCGTGCCGCCGGCGGTCGCCGCGGCGTCAAAGGCGAGCGGCAGGCCCGTGCCGTCGATGCCGTTCCTGCCCGACTACATGCTGCGCGACCTGTTCGGATGGACCCTGGCGATTGGGCTGGTCGCCGCCCTGTCCGCGTTTCTCCCCTGGGAGCTCGGCAAGAAGGCGGACCTCTTTGCCCCGGCCCCGGCCGGCATCCGTCCGGAATGGTATTTCCTCTGGGCGTTCCAGACCTTGAAATTCGTGCCCGCACGGGTGTTGGGGCTCGAGGGGGAATTCGTCGCGTCGCTGGCGTTCGGCCTCGGCGGCGCGGCGCTGTTTTTCCTGCCCCTCATCGACCGCAACACGGAGACATCCCGCCGAATCGTGACATGGCTGGGCGCCGCCGCCCTGCTCTACATGATCGCGATGACGGCGCTGGCGCTCCGGGCCGGAGGAGGAGGACCCGTTCCATGAGGCGCGCCCTCTGGTGCACGGCCGCGTGGGCCTGCGTCGTCGTGGCCCGCCTGGGCGTCGTCTCGGCCCAGACGCCGATGGCGCCGCCGCTCGCTCCCGTCTCGGCGGACCAGGCCCGTGCCGCGTTTCAGAATGACGTGCACAAGGCCGCTGGCCTGACCTGCGCGACGTGCCACGACACCGCGCACGGCGATCAGTACGTCGCGCCGGCCCGAACCGCCATTCCGAAGCTCTGCGGTACGTGCCACGCCAACGCCGAGTACATCAAGAAATTCAATCCGCAGTTGCGCGTGGATCAACTCGCGCGGTACGTGACCAGCACGCATGGCAAGCAGAACGCCAAGGGCGAAACGCGCGTCGCCGTCTGCAGCGATTGCCACGGCGCGCACGGCATCCTCGGCGTGAAGGATCCGCGTGCGCCGGTGTACCCGACCCACGTCGCCGAGACCTGCGGGAGGTGCCACTCCGACCCGGCTCGCATGACGCCGTTCAACAAGCCGGCCACGCCGCCGGCCGAGTGGGCGACGAGCGTCCATGCCAAAGCGCTCCTCGAGCGAGGCGACGTCTCGGCACCCACGTGCAGCACGTGCCACGGCGGCCATGGCGCGACGCCGCCGGACGTCGAAAGCGTGTCCCTGGTCTGCGCGCAGTGTCACATCCGGGAAGCCGATCTGTTCCGCGCCAGTTCCAAGAAGGCCCTCTTCGAGACCATCAGCCAGCCCGAGTGCGTGACGTGTCACAGCAACCACGCGATTCAGCATCCCCAGGACGCCTGGGTGGGGTTCACCGACGACACGAAGTGCGGCAAGTGTCATGACGAGTCGATCCCAGGTGCCGACGTCATCAAAACGGTTCGCGGCGACCTCGATCAGTTGAACGCGGCGATCACGACGGCGGCCGCGCGGCTCGACCGCGCCGAGGAGGCCGGCGTTTCAGTCGACGACGGCCGCGCCGCCCTGCGCGAGGCGAACGATCAGCGCATCAACGCGCGGGTCATGGTCCACGCGTTCGCGGCCAAGCCGTTCACCGACGTCTCGACGAAAGGTCTCCAATCTGCGAAACTGGCGTTGGCCGATGGCGACCGGGCCCTGGGCGAGGTTCGCTACCGGCGTGAAGGTCTGGCCGTGGCCAGCGTGTTCATTTTCGGGTTTCTCGTGACACTGGGAATCAAGATCCGGCGGTTGGACCAGGCGAGACGCGAACCGCAGAAGGCGAAGGAGTCGTGATGAGGCGCAGCATTGGGATGATCGCGATCGCTGGGGGCACGGTAGCGGTGCTGATGTCCGGAACCGTCGTGACGGCGCAAGCGCCAGACCCGGCGAAAGTGGCCGCGGGGCAGAAGCTCTATGACACGCTGAAATGCGGCACCTGCCATCAAGTCAAGGGCGTCGGCGGGAAGCTCTCTACAGCTCTCGACGGCGTGGGCGGCAAGCTGCCGGCCGCGGACATCAGGAAGTGGTTGACAGACCCCGCCTCGATGGAGGCCAAGCTGCCGAAGAAGCCGACGATGCCGATGTCGACGTATCTCAAGTCGCACAAGCTGGCAGATGCCGACGTCGACGCGCTCACGGCCTACATGCTGAGCCTCAAGTAGGGCGGCTCAGAACGCGAACCGCCCCAGCAAATACAGAGTGTTATTGGCGCTGGCGTTGCGACCCGATCCATCATAGTTAGTCCCGGCGCCATTGAAACGCGTATACCCCACGTACTGAACGGCGGCCTGCACGTTTTGCGCGGGCCACCACGAGAAGCTCGCGACATATCCGGTGCTGCCGGGGTCGCCGTTGGCACTACCGGTCACCGGATTGGCCGCATACAACAAAGGGTCGGCGGTTCCGCCGGTCCTGAACCAACCCACCGTGGCAGAGTAGTGATTGCCGTAATGATATTCGGCATTGACCGTCGCCGTGTCCAATTGGTGGCTGCTTAGTTGTGCGTTCCCTGCAGCGACGCTGGCCGCCAGGGTCGACGATTCGTGGATATACGTGCCGCGCAGCGACAACACGTCCTTCCTGAAGAGCGTTCGATCGTACTGCGCGTCCATGGCCCAGTCGGTGTACGCATCCTCGAGACCGGCGATCGCGCCTGGGGTCGAGGTCATGTGCATTCCATATGTGCCGACTTCCAAGTTGGCCTTTGGCGTCGATTCCTGCCAGGCGATGCGCCAGTAGGGCGCGACCCCCCGGATGTTGTAGGCGAAGTCGGTTCCGGGATTCGGTTGGGAGCCGCCCACATGGTCCGAGCGGTAGACCGTGGCGCCCAGATACAAATGATCGTCCCACATGGCATAAGCACCGAGTCCCGCGACGTCTTGCGCCAAACGGCCGCTGATGATTGGCGCGGCGGCAGGCGTCGCAGCAGAATCGGAGGCGATCCACGGGAAGCCCCAGGCAGGCGTATCGTTCCAGACATCCTCCAGCGTCGGATTGTTGTTCAGCGTGACGCCATAGATGAGCTCGTTGCCGCCCAGTTTCGTCGTCTGCGCGTAGCGGATATCCGTGTTGTCTATGCTGAAATGATCCCCTTGGGGGTGATAGGTCATTTGAAGAAAGCTGCCGACGTGGGTTGACCATGCTCCAGCCAGAAAGAGCGACACGTCCTGAGGGAATTCGAAAGTGCCGTTCTGGGTTGCCGGCTGGTGCGAGCTCACCGTGGTGATTGACGTCTCAAACATGACGGCAAGGGGCAACGAGGCGAGAAGATCCAGCCCCGCGTGCCGCGCGTTTGAATCGTCCGTCATGACTTTTGTGTCTTTGTTCTTGTCAACATAGCCGGCCAGCTTGAACCGGCGCCCTGCGGCGTTCAGCTCGGGAGGCGTGTAGTGGCAGCCGCTGCAGGGCAACCCCGTCTGGCGCGCATAGCTCGGAACCGCCCACACCGTGGTCGGAATCAAGACGGCAATGAGGGCGAGAACAAGCGTGGGAACTGAGCGCGATCCTCTCGGAGCCTGCATTTGGTGACCTCCATGGTCGGTTCAATGACGGTAGAGTGCGCGGTCGATCATGCCGACGTTCAGGTTGCCCCGGCACCTTCGGCGGCCGACCGGGCGACCGGCGATCTGGCAGGGCCTAGGACAGGGCGCTCCGCCCAGGGCCAGGTCGACACCACGAACACGGCCGCCATGCCGAGCTGGATGAACGCGCCGCAAAGGTCGGTGAAAACGGCGAACCCGCCGGCCACTGATGGCTCGACCAGAAGCTGGCGCTCGAGCCACAGGCCGAACAGCTGCGAGGCTGCAGCCACGCCCAGCACGCGCGCGGACCGCTTTCCTCGCGAGCCAAGCAGCAAGCCGAAGGGCACGGCGAGCGTGGTCGCGACGACGAGGAGGGTCACGATCGACCAGCCGCCGGCGCTCCGCTGCGTGAGGAACGCCACCTCGTCCGGGAGGTTGCCGTACCAGAAGGTGAGTAGCTGCGACCAGACGAGATAGGCCCAGAGAACAGCGAAGGCGACGAGGAGCATCGCTGCGTCCCGTCGTTGGCGCGTGTCCAGGGTACCGGCGCGGAGTGCGCCGATGACGACGAACGCAAGGCCGCTCACGAATGCGCCGACGAAGAGGTGCGGGCCGGCGAGCGTGTTGGCCAGTCCTGGGCTGGGCATCACGACGAAGTCGAAGGCCCACACGGACCCCACGACGGCAAAAAGCAGGCAATAGACGACCAGCACCCAGGCCGGCCGGCTGCGACCTGGGTCGCCGCGCAAGCTGAACTTTCCGAACGCGAAGAGGGCCAGACCGCAGGCAACCTCACGGGCGAAAAAGAAGAGCACGGCTCCGCCATGGAGTCCCCGCGCCAGCGGAACGAAGGCGGCGAGGACGATGAGCATCCCGGCAGCAACCGGGAGGTAGAGCGAAAGCCTCGCCACCACGGCATGGAATGGCTGGGCCCATGTGGCGCCTGTGAGTTCGAGGATTGCGCTGAGGGCCAGCGCCCCCGCCACGGCGCCGGCAAAGAAGAGCCAACTCGTGGTCAGCGCGGCCGCCGCGTGGGCCTCGTGGGCCCCGAACGCGCCCCAGACCAGGGCAGCCGCCAGCGCCGCCGCAGCGGATACGCGGAAAACAGGCCGGGCCTCAGGAGCGAGTCGAATGTCTGCGCTCATCGATCGCCTCCTCCGGACGCTGGTGCTGGGGTCGCAGGATTCCCCACGCATCCGGCGTGCTGGATCTCGCGTACAAGGGCGACCAAGGCCCATCGGTCATTCGATGTCAGACCTTCGCGCAGGCTGGGCATCGCCCGGCCGCCGGCGGTGATGGTGCCGTAGATGAAACCGTCGGTGCGGTCGCAGATGCTTCGATACCGAAGGTCGGGCGCAGGCGGAAAGACCTTGGACAGGCGGCCGTTGCCGTGGCCGTCGTCCGCGTGGCAGACCGCACAGTGGATGGAGAAGAGAACTTTGCCGCGCTCGACCGTCGCAGGATCGTGCACCAGCGGACTGGTGAGGCCCTGGTCGTCTTCACGAGCGTCCAGGTGCTCGACACCGCCCACCGGGACGGAGCCTTCGGGCGCGGGACGAGGCGCCATCAGCGGCTGGACTGATGGCTGTTCCGCCATCTCCGCCGGCCAGGGGCCCGAGCAACTGGAGGCGGTGAGCAGGCCGAGGCCGAGCAGCGCCACGTACTTCCTCATGACGCTCCCTCCACGTGGATGGCGCCAGCGAGCGCGGCGCGGATGGCACCCAGGCGGTCGGCAGTGCCGACGGCGGGCACGACGATCGTCAGCCGGTCGCTGCGGACCGTCCCGAGCGCCGCCTTGGGGATGCGCCGTCGGCTCACGCCGGCCAGGACGACGAGCGCCACGAAGTTCGTGGCGCCGGCGCCGAGCATGGTCAACTCGAACATCACGACGCCGTAAGGGATCCACGCGACCACCGGCTTGCCGCCGACGTCGAGGGGAAGGGCCATCGAGGTGCCGACCTCGAGCGCAATGGCTGTCGCGAGACCGACGAGGCCGCCGACCAGAGCGAGCCAGCCCATAAGCCGCCACGGTCCCGGGTGGCCGGTCAGGTGGACGGCCGGGTAGGCGGCTGGGCTCACCACCCGCACTCCAAGCACGTGGAGGTTGGCGAGGGTGCGGAGCGCCGCGGCGGCCCGGTCGGGGTCGTCATAGCGCGCGATCCAGAGTCGGTCCTCAGGCATGCGCGGCCTCCTGCTCCGGCGCGGGCACCAGCCTCGGATGTTCGGCCTGAACCCGCGCGCCCTCTAACGTCTCCGTCACGGACAGACAGGGGAAGATCTTGATGAACAAGAGGAAGAGCATGCCGAACCATCCGAAACCGCCGAGGCAGAGGAAAACCTCCGTCAGCGTCGGCACGTACGCACCCCACGAGAACGGGTCGAACGTGTGCGCCAGGCTGACCGCGATCATGAACCGCTCGAACCACATGCCGACCAGGACGGCGACCGAGATCGCGACCATCCAGGGCAGGCTTCGCCGGACGCGGCCGGACAGCGCGAACAGCGGGACGAGGCAGTTGCAGACGACGACCAGCCAATAAATGAGCGCGTAGCGTCCGGTGGCGCGCCACACGAAGATCGCACGCTCGGCGGCGCTGCCGCGCAGCACGGCGCTCGCGAACTCGGTCACGTAGACGAACGACATGACCAGCGACATGGCCAGCAGGAGCTTGGCCATCACGTCGAAGTGGTCGGCGCGGATATAGCGCTCGAGTCGTTGGGTGCGCCGCAGAAGCGCGAGCAGCACGATGGCCATCGCCAGGCCCGAGAAGATAGCGCCGGCGACGAAGTAGGGCGCGAAGATCGTGGAGTGCCAGCCGGGCATGAGCGTCATGGCGAAGTCCCACGACACGACGCTGTGGACCGAGACGGCGAGCGGGATGGCGACTCCGGCGAAGATGGGATAGGCCTTCTCGAGCAGGCTCCACTCACCGTCGGTGCCGGCGAAGCCGAGCGACAGCACCTTGTAGAGCACGCGTCGCCAGCGGCCCATGCGCGGCGACAGCAGCGAGAGGTCCGGCAGCATACCCATGTACAGGAACAGCGCGCTGATCGTGCAGTAGCAGCACACCGCGAAGATGTCCCAGACGAGCGGCGAGTGGAAGTTGGGCCACAGGCCGCGCTGGTTCGGGTACGGCAGGAGCCAGAAGGCGAACCACGGGCGGCCCATGTGGATGAGCGGGTAGAGGCCGGCCGTCATGATGGCGATCACGGTCATCGCTTCGGCCGAGCGCCCGATGGCAGGGCGCAGGGGCGATCGCGTGAAGTAAAGGATGGCCGAGACGAGCGTACCGGAGTGGCTGATGCCGATGAAGAAGACGAACGATGTGATGAGCGAGCCCCACATGACCGGCGCGTTGAGGCCGGTCAGGCCAAGCCCGCGCCGCAGCATCAGCGTCCAGGCCACGCCGCCACACGCCACGAGGCCGACCATCACGAGCAGGAGCAGCCAGTACCGCCAACCGGGCGCCGCCAGCGTGGCGAGCGTGTCCCTCTCGATATGCGCTGCCGCGTCGTCGTGGTGTGGCGCGCTCATACGCGTTCCTCGTGACGGGCGAGGTAGACCACGCCCGGCTGGGTGTTCAGGTCCTCGAGGAGCCGGTAGGCACCGCCACTTCGCGCCAGCTGGGCGATCCGGGACTGCGGATCGTTGAGGTCGCCGAAGATCAGCGCCTCGGCGGCACAAGTCTGGGCGCATGCCGGAACCACTTCGCCCTCGCGAAGCGGCCGCTTTTCGACCTTCGCCTGCTCCTCGGCGCCGCGGATGCGCTGGACGCAGAACGTGCACTTCTCCATCACGCCGCGCGAGCGCACGCTCACCGCGGGGTTGAGCGCCAGGTTCGAGGGCGCCGGGCGCGGCCAGTCGAACCAGTTGAAGCGACGCGCCGTGTAGGGGCAGTTGTTCGAACAGAACCGCGTGCCGACACAGCGGTTGTAGACCTGCGCGTTGAGCCCTTCCGCGGTGTGGTAGGTGGCGTAGGCGGGGCACACCGGCTCGCACGAGGCATTGCCGCACTGCTGACACATGACCGGCAGGAAAACGGCGCGCGGCTGGTCTGGCGGGCCGACGAAGAAACGCTGAATCCTGAGCCACGCCATATCGCGCCCGCGCGCGAGCTCGTCGGGGCCCACCACGGGGCAGTTGTTCTCGACGTAGCAGGCGGCCACGCAGGCGCCGCAGCCATTGCAGCGATTGAGATCGACGGCAAGCGCCCATCGGCGGCGACCCGCCGGCGGAGGCGGCGGAGGTGGCGTGGCTGGGAGCACGGCGTCGTCGGGCACTTCGCGCGCGAGGTCTCTTCCTTGCTGGTCGAAGTTCGTGCTGATCCGGGGCAGGGACACACGACGACCGGTGGTGGTCAGCCTTACTCCGCGCACGCGGCCGCGGAGCGAGCTGCCCGGGCCGAGGAGGACGGTCGCGTCCGGGAGCGGAACGCCGACGACGTCCTCGTGGATGGCCGGGCTGACGAAGACGGGCAACCGCACGGCGCCCGCCGCCGTCGTGAGCTCGATCTCGTCGCCGGTCTCGAGCGAGCGCGCCCGGGCAAACTCGGGGGCGAGCTCCGCCCAGCCGCTCCAGGCGATGCTGGTCAGCGTGTCGGGGACTTCCTGGACGAGCGGGCTCGCCGAGCGGATCCCACCCGGGTGATGCAGGGACGGCGTCGCCAAGAGCACGAGAGCCTGCCCCGCGTCCGACGGCGGCTTCCAGGCCGCCAGGCGATCGAGGGCGCTGGGCGCCAGCCGAGGCGCCGCGGGCCGCACTTCGGTGAACTCGCCGCCGCGGGCCAAGCCCTTCGCATCGAGGCGGGACTGCATGAGGTCGGCAAAAGCCCCGTCGGGCAGCCCTTTGGTCTTGCCGAGCGCCCGTGCGGCGTCGAGGAGCACGTCCGCACCGGCGCGGGTGTCATGGAGCGGTGTCATGACGGGCTGTTGGAAACCCCGCACGCCCGCACGCGGCGTGACTTCGCCCCAACTTTCGAGCGGATGATGATCGGCGAGCGCGAGGTGGGCGCGGCGAGCCGTGGCGTTGAGGCGGCACGTAATGGCGGCGACGAACGGCACCTTCGCGAGGGCGCGGCTGAGGTCCTCGTGAATCGGCCCGAGGCCGAGCGGATCGGCGTGGTGGATGACCAAGGCGCCGACCTTGCCGGCTTCGGCGCGCCGCACCAGTTCGTCGAGAGGCAGCGCCGGCGGCGCCGCCTCGGCGAAACGCAGTGTGGAGCCGACAGCTCCGATCGCCACGTTCAAGAGGGCCACCGCCTGGGCAAGCTCGATCGCGTCCTCGCCGGCGGCAACTCGACCCGGGCCGACCACCAGGCCGGGGCCGCTGCCCGTCAGCGCTTGGGCCAGATCACGGATCCGTGCGGACGAGACCCCACAGCTCTTCGCGGCTGCCGCTCGCGACGGCTCGTCGAGAAGACGAACCAGGCGGTCCTGGACGTCAGCGGGCAAAGCGCCCGGCGCCGGCGTACGCGTCAACACGTCGCCGAGTAGCGCGAGCACGAAGCCCATTTCGCGACCGGGTACGATCGCGATCCGCCCCGTCGCGGACGTTGCGGTGAGGGACAGCCGCGACCCGGCATAGACGAACCGCCTGCGGCGATCCGCACGAATCTCGGCGAGCGCGCGCGCGTGCTCGACCGGGGATCCGTAGTCCTCGATGAGGTCGGCCCCGATGGAAAGCACGGTGCGCGCCTCTGCAAGCGCCCACACGGGCTGGGCGTCGATGCCGAAGGTGAGGTGCGACGCTTCGCGAAGCCACTTCGGCTCGGCGGGATCGAAAACCACGATGTTGTCGGCGGGCTGGCCGATCGCCGCCAGCCATTGACCCATGAGCTCCCGAAGCGCACCGCTCTCGGGGCGGGTCAACACCACGACCTCCCGTCCACGGTCGATGGCCTGGCGCAGGCCGTCGGCGAGGCGCGTGTTGGCCTCGGTCCAGTCGAGCGGCGCAGCCTGGCCGGCGCCGGCCGCTCGGGCCGCGGGCCCCGCGAGCCGCTCGGGCGCGTAGAGCTCCTCTATACCTGCCTGGCCAACGAGGCACAGCGCGCCGCCGCTCGCCGGATGTTCTGGGTTGCCCTCGAGTTTTACGGCGCGGCCGTCCACCACGCGTGCGGTCAGACCGCAGCCGGCCTGGCAGCCGCGGCAGACCGAGCGATAAAAGGTGGATACCCCAGGCACTACATCATCCGGCGGGACGAGGTAGGGCACGATGAAGCGCGGGACGGGACTGCCGCAGGCGGAAAGAGCGACTCCGGCGGTCCCGAGCCCGACGCGGGCGAAGAAGCTGCGGCGGCTGACCGAGTGTCGCGATCGATCGTCGGGGGTCATCTGGGGCCTCGTCACTTGTGGCAGGCGCCGCAATCGAGACGTGCGTGCCGGGCCTGGTGGCAATCGAGACACCAACCCATCGTGAGCGAGCTCACGCGCGTCACGTGGCTCATCGACGCGACATCGCCGTGGCACTGGGCGCAGGCGACCTGAGCACCGACGTGAACGCGGTGAGAGAAGTAGACGTAGTCCGGAAGGTCGTACACGCGGCTCCAGCGCGGGACCTGTTCGGCCCCCCACAGGCGTGCCAACTCCTGGACGGCTGGCTTCTCGGCGTCGACGAACTTGTGGCAGCCCATACACTTGCGGACCGAGGGCAGGCCCGCGGTCGTCGATTTGTCGGCGTCCACGTGGCAGGAAAGGCAGGCCATCCGATAGGTCCCGGCGTGGATCGAGTGGTCGAACGGCACTGAGTCGAGTTGCGCCGCCTTGACAACGGCGCCCGTGTCGACCGGCGCGGGCACGGTGGCAGGCGTGGTCCGTGCGGCCGGCTCGACGCCGCGGGCGCGCACAACGCGAATGCCGAAGAGGACGCTGGCGAGCAGAGCGGCTGCTCCTGCGCCCCACAGCACCCGCCGGCGGAGAGGAACCGAGATTCGCTGGGTCACGGTGGCCTCCCGCCTTGGCGGCCGTGCGGAGCCCTAGAACCCACCCGTCGTCGGTCCGAAGTTGAGGGTCGTGGTCGATTCGTCGGCCGCGACATCAACGGGGAATGCCTTCTTCGTCTCGTTCGCCTTGAAGCGCTCGCCCCAGACCTTGAGCGTGTAGCGGCCGGCCGGCAGGTTTTCGATCTTGAAGCGCCCGTCAGCGTTCGTCACCGCGAAGTACGGGTTCTGCAGGACGACGATGTACGCCTCCATGTCGGGGTGAACGGAGCACAGTTGGGTATAAGTGCCCGGGTGCTTGAAGAGGTACGAGCGCTTCGCGTCTGTCGGCCAGGTGCCAAGGTTGTAGCCCTCCTGATCCGGGGAGAAGACGTTGTGCGTCACGGTGTCGCTGTTCAGGAAGTCCACGGTCGTACCGGCGACGATCGTCAACACACGCGGGTTGAAGCGCATCCCCTTCTGGTCCATCACCGGGTGAACAGCTGGCGCCGAAAACGTGCCGGCGGCCGTCTCGACGTAGACGACGAGGTTCGAATGGCCTTTGGGGTGGGACACGGTGCCCTGCAGTGTCATTCCCCCGGTGGCCGGGGCGGCGGCGCGAACGTGTACGCCCATGCCCGTTGGCACGATGACCAGCGCGGCAGCGGCGACGGTAAACAGGGTCTGGCGAATCATGATGGCAGCTCCTCTTGATCTGGAGATCCGAATGGACGGCAGCACGAGGCAACGCTCCGATCTCATGGAGGAGGATCCTTCACGTTACGTGCCGTCGCTCACCCGCCCGTAAGTCGTTGGAATGACTGGAGAATTCTGGGCTGACCGTCTTGGCGTCTTGCATCCGTGCAATGCGGAGGAGCCTGTCTTCTCACGCCTGCAAGCCGCCCAGGGCGGGCCTCAGCTGAGGCCGTACTTGAGCATCTTGCGGTAGAGCGTCGCCGGGTCCACACCGAGCAGCTCCGCGGCCCGCTCGCGGGAGCCGCCTACAGTGCCGAGCACTGCGGAAATGTGCGCACGTTCGACCTGCTGGACGGCGAGGCGCAGGTCGGTCGGTGTGGCGGCGTCGCCGAACAGCTCGCGCGGCAGCTGATCCACGGTGACAGCGTCCCCGCTCGACAGGATCAGCGCTCGCTCGATCACGTTCGACATCTCACGCACGTTGCCTGGCCAGTCGTACTCGATGAGACGGCGCATAGCTTCATTGGAAACGGCCGGCGGCCGGCGTCCGAGGTCGCGCGCGTGGCGCTGGACGAAGTGGGCGACCAGGGGCGGGATGTCCTCCCGACGGGCGCGCAGCGGCGGCAACTCGATGCGGAAGACGTTGAGGCGGAAGAACAGATCCTGGCGGAATCGGGCCTCGCGGATGAGATCCTCCAGCTGGTGGTTGGTCGCGGCCACGAGGCGAAAGTCCACCGGCACCGGCCGATCAGCGCCGACCGGCAGGATCTCGCGCGACTCGATCGCACGCAGGAGCTTGGCCTGGCTCGAGAGCGGGAGGTCGCCGATCTCATCGAGAAAGATCGTGCCGCCCCGGACCGTGCGCAGCAGCCCCTCCCGGCGGCGCTCGGCGCCGCTGAAGGCGCCCTTCTCGTGGCCGAAGATCTGGGCTTCGACGATCTCCGTGGGCAGCGCCGCCATGTTGACGGCCAGGAACTCGCGGTTGCTCACACGCGAGCGGACGTGAATGGCGCGCGCGACCAGCTCCTTGCCGGTGCCGCTTTCGCCGGTAATGAGCACGGTCGACGTGGTGGGCGCCACGCGCTCGATGAGCGCGAAAACGCTCTGGATGGCGGCGCTGGTGCCCACGATGCCCTCGAAGCCGAGGCGGGTCGGCAGGTCGCGGCGCAGCCGCGCCACTTCGCCCTGCAGTGCCCTGTAGTCGAGCAACTGTTTGAGCTTGCGCAAGAGGTCGGCGAAGGTCACCGGCTTGATCAGGTAGTCGTAGGCGCCGGAGCGCAGGGCCTCCACTGCGGTTTCGACCGAGGCGAACGCGGTCGTGAGCAGGACGAAGGTCTCCGGGCGCTCGGCCACAATGCGTTTCAAGAGCGACACGCCATCCATGCCGGGCAGGCGGATGTCGCTCACCACGACCACGAAGTCCTCTTCGAGCGCCAGCTTCAGCGCCGTTTCCCCGTCGGCCGCGCCCGCCACGTCGTAGCCTTCTCGCGCGAGCACCTCACACAGGTTCGCCCTGAGGATGGGCTCGTCCTCGACGACCAGCACGCGCTCGCTCACGTCCGGACCTCTTCGTACCAGCCGGCGGCAATCGGCAGCGAGACGCGGAAGACCGTCCCCTGCGGTCCGCTCTCCTCGAGGGTGATGGTGCCGCCCATGCGCTCGACGATGCCGCGGCTGACGAATAGCCCGAGGCCGGTACCGCGTCCCGCGGCCTTCGTCGTGTAGAACGGCTCGAACAGGTGGGACCGGGCGGACTCGGGCACGCCTCGCCCGGTGTCGCTCACGCGCAGGATGACCCGGCCGTCGGCGGACGAGGCCTCGAAGGTGAGCTTGCCTGGGCCGGGCATGGCATCAAGGGCATTGAGCCCGAGGTTGATCAGGACCTGCACGAGCGAGTCCTCTTTGGCCCGTACGGGCGACGGGTCGGCTTCCGTCCGCACGTCCATCTCGATCTGGTGCGCGCGCGGATCGTGCCGGATGAGTCGCACGACGTCGCGGGCGACCTTGTCGATCGACACCAGAGTGGGCTCATCGTCACGGCGGCGCGCGAACGTAATCAGCTCTCGCAGAAGGCGCGCGATGCGATCGACCTCATGCCCGACGATGTCGAGGGTCTGTTCCACCCGCCCCGGGGCAGGCGCTTCGCGGGCCAGAGCGAGCTGGGACTGGACGGCTGCCAGCGGGTTTCCGATCTCGTGGGCGACGCCAGCGGCCATGATCCCGAAAGCCGACATCTTTTCCTGGTGGATCATCTGGGCCTGGAGGTCGCGCTCGCGGGTGACGACGCGCCTGAGTTGGATGACCGCCTCGACCTCGCGCCCGGCAGCGCGCACGGGGAACGTGTTCAGGCTGACGATGTCCTCGGCATCGCCGATCCGCTCGACGCACTCCACCGAGGCCGGCGTGCTGCGCTCGAACGCCGCGCGCACCGGACAATCGCGACACGGGTCGCCGCCGGCGCACTCGAAGTGGGCATGATAGCTGCGGCCGACGACGTCGGGTCCGTAGCGGCCGAGCGCCGCCTGATTGGCCTTGACCACGATGAGCGATCGATCGATGACGACCACTGGCTGGTCAATCGAGTTGAGCAGGCGCTCCGAGAACTCCTGGCTGCCCTGCAACTCGTGCGTACGCTCGGCGATGCGCTGCTCGAGGAGATCATGTGACTCCTTGACTGCGGCGCTCATCTGGTTGAACGACAGCGCGAGATCGCGTACCTCGACTGTGCCGCCGGGCGGGACGATGACGCCGAGCGTACCCGTGGCTGCACTCCGGGCCGCGGCCGAGAGTGCCGCGACCGGACGGGCGATGTGGCGGGCCACGCCCACGGCAGCGACCACGACCAGCGCGGAGAGGAGGAGCACGAAGAGCCCCGCCTGCCACATGAGCGTGTCGAGGCTGGCGAGGGCCATCCGAGTGGGCGTCTCGACCAGGATGCCCCAGCCGAGCTCGACGATCGGGGCGTAGGCCAGCAGGACGTTCTGCCCACGATCCCCGTACGAGCCCTCCCACGACTGCTGACCGAAGCTCCAGCGCGGGTCCACGTACGGCAGGGGTGACCCGGGTGCCGCCGCGGTTGGATCCTGCGTGTTGCGCGCGATGATTCGGCCCTGCGTGTCCACCAGATAGGCCGTGGTCGGTGACGGCTCACGAGGCGAATCGCCCGGCTCGCTGCCGAGCAGAATGCGGGTGCGCGCGCAGAGGACGCCGAGGAACGTCCCTGTGGCGTCGTGGATCGGCGCTGAAATGAGCAGCGTTGGAACCGGTGAGGCCCAGTCCACGCCATCAATGGCCTTCACTTCGCGTCCGCGCCGGAAGCACGGGCTCGCGCTCTGATCGCCCGCATGGGCCGGCGCGGGGAGCGTCGAGACGATGAGGCCGCCCTCCGGCGACAGGACGTAGAGTTCCTCGATCGAGTGCCCTTCTTCCTCCTTGGCGATGAGATGGTGGCGCAGCGCGTTGAGCACCGAGCGGCGTGCCTCGGGGTCTGGAGTCGCCAGCGCCCGCAGGAGGCCGAACAGGTCCTGGTTGCCGGCGACGACCGCGGCCACGAGCTGGTACTGTTCGTGGACGAGGCGGAACGTGGCGGTCGCCTCGAGCGCGGCCACGGTGTGGACGTGGCGTAGTTCGCTACGCTCGAACGTGCTCCGGCTCCGCAGGTAGCCCCACGCGTTGGTCAGCAGGAGCGGACCAACAGTGAAGACGATGATCAGGGCAATGAGCTGACGCCTGAGGGTCCAATCGGTCTCGCCCCTCCACGACCACCCACGCCAGCCCGTTGCCACGCTCAGCCCAAGAAACGATCAGGACGTCCGTGGCCGACGTCGAACGCCGACCTACGTTGCCGTCCCAAGGACCGACTCGCTGGCCGGGCCGCCTTCTGCTCAATCGTCTTCATGCCATTCATTCCAGTGCGGAACACCCTCTGACACTCCAGCGGCTTCACCCAGATGGTCCTCAGGAGGGACCGAGGAACTCCCAGGCTGAGCCAATCGCAAGCAACGGCACGATCATCACGTACAGCCAGGCGGCGTCGATGAGCGCTGGTTGAGGCAAGCGGAACCATCGCGGTCCGACGAAGGGACCTCGTCCTCTCACCAGAGCCCACCCCAGATGGAGGCCGCCCCCGCCCGCCAGCGTGAACCCACAGACCTGGAGAAGCAGCGTCACGCAATAGTAGGTCGCTCCTCGAATCCGGGCCAGACGACTCAGGTGGGCGTGGTCGACTGACACGATACCGCCGATCCAGCCACGATAGGCTGCCAGGCCCACTGGCAGCACGAGCGTCAGGCCCCCAACGGTGTCCGGCACAGCCGCGAGCCCGAGGTTGCGGGAGAAGTCGATGATCGCGGCCGCCAAGTGCGCGCCCCGATCATCGGCGCGAGCGGCAGGGTCAGCCGCCACGGCCCGCGCGACCAGCGCGTCGCGATAGCGGAGAGCGAAGCCGGATCCGAGGTGGGCCATCAGGACGCCAGTCGTGATCGCGATGAGATAGGTCAGTGCCACGAGGGTGATCCCGTGACGAGCATGCCGAAGAGCTGCACTGAGGTGTCTCGCCAAGGGGCCTCCCCATCGGCCCGACAGACGGCCGCTTAGGAGACCGGCTGAACGAGCTTGAACTTCTCGATGCGGTAGTGAATCTGGTCGCGGTTCAGGCCCAGGAGCTTCGCGGCACGCGTCTGGTTCCAGCCCGTACGCTCGAGGGCCTGGCGCACGAGGCTCTTTTCCGCCTCCTCGAGGTTGAGCCCGGTTGAGGGCAGTTCGACCGTGTGCGCGGTCGCGCCGGTCGCCGAGGCAATGGGGAAATCGACCGGCTCCAGCATGTCGCCCGAGGCGAGCAGCATCGCGCGCTCCACCGCATTGCGCAGTTCGCGCACGTTTCCGGGCCAGCCGTAGCTCGCGAGGAGGCGCAGCGTCGCGGGCGACGCACCGCGCACGTTCTTCTTGAATTCGCGGTTGAAGTTGTCGACGTAGAAGCCGACGAGGGCCGGCATGTCCTCGATGTGCGCGCGGAGCGGGGGCAACTGGAGCGGGAGGACGTTCAAGCGATAGAAGAGGTCCTCACGGAAGCGGCCGTTGCGCACTTCCTCCTCGAGATTCCGGTTCGTCGCCGCGATGACCCGCACGTCCACGTGCAGGTCGCTCGTCCCGCCCACCCGCCGGAAGGCCTTCTCCTCGAGGAACCTGAGGAGCTTGGCCTGGAGGGGCGCCGTCATCTCGCCGATCTCATCGAGGAAGACCGTGCCGCCGTCGGCCTGCTCGAGCAGGCCCTTCTTCTGCTGGCGCGCATCGGTGAACGCGCCACGCTCGTGGCCAAAGAGCTCGCTTTCGAGGAGCGTTTCGGGGAGCGCTGAGCACGTGATGTTGACGAAAGGCCTGGCCGAGCGCGCGCTCAGGTAATGGAGAATCTTCGCCGTCAGGTCCTTGCCGGATCCGCTCTCGCCGGTGAGGAGCACCGTGCTCGTCGGACTGGCGGCGACGCGCTTGACGAGCGTCTTGAACTCACGGAGCTGGGGCGAGTCGCCGACAATGCGTTCCAGGCTGTACGGCTCGGCCTGCGAGGCGCGCAACAGGCGCACCTCGCGCCGGAGACGGGTCGTCTCGAGCGCCTGCTCGACGAGCGCCGCCAGCGCCTCGAGGTCGAACGGCTTGTTCATGAAGTGGTAGGCCCCGAGCTTCATGGCCTCGACGGCCGTCTCGACGCTCGCGTAGGCCGTGAGCAGAATGACGAGCACATCGGGGTCGATCTGGCGAATCTGCTTCAGGACGGTGAGGCCGTCGAGATCGGGCAGCCGAAAATCGAGGATGGCCAGATCGACGCCGGTCGCTGCGCGCTCGACGGCGACCTTCCCGTTCTCCGCCTCGAGCACCTGGTAACCCGAGAGCGTCAGCCGCTTGGCGATGGATCGCCGAATCAGCTGCTCGTCGTCAACAACCAGGACAGTCTCTCGGGCCATAGTCCCTCATCGCCCAGAAATAATTCTGGGGTAGTGTGGAAAAACCCACGGGCCCAGCGTTGCGACCCCACTAAACATCGCGTACGATGCCTACCGGCCTCTCGATACTCAAGAATCGAGCCAACCGTCATGCCGTACCCCTCCGGGGTCTCGATCTCGCCGTCCACCGACGAACCCGAGCAGGTCCGCTATGCCCTCGACCAGGCGGCGATCGTCGCCATCACCGACGTGCCTGGGCGCATCACGTACGTCAATGAGAAGTTCTGCGAGATCTCGAAGTACTCGCGCGAAGAACTGCTCGGGCAGGATCATCGCATCCTCAATTCCGGATATCACAGCGAGGAGTTCATCCGCGGGCTCTGGCGCACGATCGCGAGGGGACAGATCTGGCGGGGTGAGCTTCGGAATCGCGCGAAGGACGGGTCGATCTATTGGGTCGACACGACGATCGTGCCCTTTCTCGACGAGCACGGTAAACCGTGGCAGTACATGGCGATCCGATATGACATCACGGAGCGGAAGCGGCACGAGCAGCGCTTGCGCGATCAGGCGGCCCTCACGACGCTCGGCGAGATGGCCGCGGTCGTCGCGCACGAGGTGCGGAATCCGCTGGCGGGCATCCGCGGTGGCGTGCAGCTCTTGGCCTCCCTGTTCCCCGACGCCGCGGACGGCCGAGAGTTGATCGGCGAGATCGTCGCGCGCATCGATTCACTGAACACGGTCGTCGGAGACCTGCTCGCGTTTGCCCGCATCCGCGAGATCAAACCGGTGCCGCTCGATGTCCCGTCCTTCCTCGAGGATATGGCCGCGTCCCTGCGGCTCGATCCGGCGATGAGCCGAATCGATCTGCGCCTGACGACCGAGCCCGAGATGGTGGTCGCCGCGGATGTCGATCAGCTGCGGCTGGTCTTCACCAACCTCCTGCTGAACGCTGCTCAGGCGATGAACGGCGAGGGTCGGATCGACCTCACGGCGACCCGGAGCGGCCAGGATCGGCTGGCCCTGACCGTCGCCGATGCGGGGCCGGGGATTCCTGCGGAATTGCGCGAGCGCGTCCTCGAGCCCTTTTTTACGACCAAGCACCGCGGCACGGGGCTTGGTCTCCCCACAGCCAAGCGCATTGTCGAGGCACACGGCGGCGAGTTGGCCCTGACCGACGCGCCGGGTGGCGGCACGGCGGTTCGCGTGATCCTGCCGCGGCGCGTGGCGTCCTGACGGCGATGCCCCGCCCGGAAGGCCGGCTACAACGATGTGTCCAGGCCACGAGTCCAGCGGCGCCGGTCGAAGGCCGGGACAGCCGGCCCGATCTACGCCGGAGAGGCCGCGCGTTTGACGAGGGCGTCGGGCCCGACGAATTCCCGTTCGTGATCTCTCACGGTGAGCACGGGACACGGCGCGGTGCGCACGACCCGCTCGGCGACGCTGCCCATCACCACATGCGCTAACCCATGCCGTCCGCGGGTGCCGATGACGATCAGGTCGATGTGGTCGTGCTGGGCGTAGTCGACAATGGCGTGAGCCGGCGTGTCCAGCGTCCGCAGGATGGCCGTGGCATGGAGCGTGCGCCGATCGTCGGCGGAGATGAGATCGTCGAGGCGCGCGCGCTCGGCGTCTTCGAGCGCCGTCTGCAGCTCCGGAATGAGACCCACGTAACCGATGGCGTTCGTGCCGTCAGACATGGGGGGCTCGACCGCATGGAGCACATGGAGGGTCGCGCCGAATTGTCGCGCGAGGGCACGCCCGTAGATCAACGCGGTCTCTGAGCACGCGCTGAAGTCCGTCGCCACGAGAATGTTCTTGATCGCGAGCATGGTCGTTTCCCCCAGCCTTCCGGGTTTCCAGTCTCCGAGCCTTGCAGCCTTCTGACCTTCTGACCGTCTTACCTCCCAACCACGATCGCGTTCTGGACCGCCGTGACGCCCGGCGCTGCCCAAGCCGCACGCTCGGCTTCGAATCGCTCGGCGTGGGATCGGACCGTGCCGCCGAGGCGCACCGTGCTGCCCGTGGCCGACACCGTCACGGCATGGGCGTCGACCTCCGCGCTGCGGGCAATCGCATCTTCGATTCGCGTCTTCACCGCGCCCGCTGACACGTGCGGAGTGATCGCGATGTGATTGACGACGCCGCAAACGCCGGCGAGATGCCCGACCGCATGCGCCGCGGCGTCGCGCTGGAAGTTCCACTCGCACGTGCCCTCGAGCGAGACATAGCCCTTGTGTACGGTGGCCTTCACGGTCGTCGGCACGTTCAGGTTGAGGCGAAGCGCCGTCGCCGCGTCACCGGCAATCTCCGGGTCGATCCGCTCGCGGTCGAGCCTGACGACCAGATCGTTCGCGACAGCGGTCGTGCCGAGCACGCGAAGGGCCGCCCGCTCGGCGGCGGCCTTCTCGGCATAGCTCGTGACGAAGCCGGTGAGCGACACGGCGCCACCCTCGCTCGTGACGCCGATGGCGTGCGAGGTGACCTGCGGGTCCCACGCGAGTTCCTTTTGCACGAGTTCCTGCAGGGTGTGGCGGACGACGGTGGTGGACATGACGCCTCCGGACTTGAGTACTGATCTGAGCGGCGCGCACGAAGCGAGCCCTAGGGCCCGGTTGTGCAAGGGACGTGCCGTGCGGGCCCGCCGGATGAGGCCCCGCCCACGACGAGGTCGCCAGCGTCGATCGCGGATTATTCGAGGGCCCCGCCAAATGATTCCGCAGTCGGGTCGGGTCCGGCATGATCGGGGGGTGGTGCGAGCTTGGCAGGTCGCTTGCACGGGCTGATGGCTGATGATCGATAAGAGAGCTTCTAGGCGCCTGGGCCTGCTGACGGGCGGCGGCGACGCCCCAGGGCTGAATGCCGTCATCCGCGCCGTCGTCAAGGCCGCGGTCAGCCTCAACATCGACGTGGTCGGACTCGAGGACGCCTTCGATGGCCTCGCGCATCCCGCACATGCGAGGGTCTTGACGCTCCGCGACGTGTCAGGCATCCACCGGCTGGGCGGCACGATTCTCGGAACGACCAACCGCGGCAATCCACTGGCGCGGCGCCCGATGCCTGGCGCCGACCCGGCGGCCTATGCCGTGAGCGCCATGGTGGGCTTCCGGCAGCTCGACTTGATGGCGATCGTCGCGATCGGCGGCGACGGGACGCTGGCAATCGCCGCCGATCTGCATGCCCGGGGCCTGCCGACCATCGGCGTGCCGAAGACGATCGACCAGGACCTGGTCGGGACGGCGACGACGATCGGCTTCGATTCGGCGGTGGCGTTCGCGACCGAGGCCATTGACCGGCTCCACGCCACCGCCGACGCCCATCATCGGGTGATGGTCGTCGAAGTGATGGGCCGGTACACTGGGTGGATCGGCCTGCACTCTGGCATTGCCGGCGGCGCCGACGTCGTGCTGATCCCGGAGATCCCTTTTCACATCGAGAAGGTCGCCGAGCGCGTGCGGGAGCGTGAGCGCTGGGGCGCGCGCTGCAGCATCGTTGTCGTTTCAGAAGGCGCGTGTCCGGCGGGAGGGTCGCGTTCCGTGGCCGCCGCGGCGGCGATGGGACGCGAGGAGCGGCTGGGAGGCATCGCGGAACGGGTCGCGGGTGAGCTGCAAGAGATCACCGGGCGCGACGTCCGGTTCGATGTCCTTGGCCACCTGCAGCGGGGCGGTACGCCGACACACTTCGACCGCGTGACGGCCGCCCGGTTTGGCGCGTTTGCCGTCGAGATCGCCGATCGAGGAGAGTTCGGGGTGATGGTCGCCCTTCAGCCGCCCGGCCTCGTGACCGTGCCGCTCCGGGAGGTCGCCGGCCGCACGCACGCCGTGGCCGCGGACGACGAACTGGTCCGCACGGCCAGGCGCATCGGGATTTGTTTCGGGGACTGACGCGGGCCGGACCGATGGCGACCGACCGTTTTGCGAATCGGGCAGAGGCGGGTCGGCGATTGGCACAACAGCTCGACGCCTATGCCGAACGCTCCGACGTCATCGTGTTGGGCCTGCCTCGCGGCGGCGTCCCTGTCGCCGCAGAGGTCGCGGAGCATCTCGGCGCGCCCCTGGACGTCTTCCTCGTCCGAAAGTTGGGCGTGCCGGGCCACCAGGAGCTCGCGATGGGCGCGATCGCCGAGGGCGGCGTGCAGGTGCTCGATGAGCGCCTCATCGATGCCCTGGCCATTCCGCGGGCCGTCGTCCATGAGATCGCTCAACGCGAGCAGCTCGAACTGGATCGTCGCGATCGCCAGTATCGCGGCACCGGGCCTCGACCGAACGTCGCCGACCGCACGGTCATCGTTGTCGACGATGGCTTAGCGACCGGAGCGACGATGGAGGCGGCGGTCCTTGCGCTCAGGCAGCTCGGACCGGCCGGCGTGATCGTGGCGGCGCCCGTGGGCGCGCCGGAGACCTGCCAGCGGTTGCGTCAGCACGCGGATCGCGTGGTGTGCGTGGAGATGCCGCGTGATCTCGGCGCGGTCGGACGCTGGTACGACGACTTCACGCAGACCACGGACGAGGAGGTCCGGCAGCTCATCGGTGCCGCCGGGGCTCCACGCCGCGCGTGACGCATGGTGGGCCATGCGGCGACGCGGATCGAAGTCACGCCCGCGCTGGGCCCGTCTTTGTCCGATCCCATCTGCTCGACCGGATGACCAGGCCGCCTGAGACCTTCGGGCGCCTGTCGAGCCGCGAGCACCAGGCGCTGGCGCGGATTCTGTCGCGCCTGCTGGACTGATGGAGAGGGGAGACCCAGTCAACCCGCCTTCCGCGCTCGATCCACCGGGCTGCCGAGGGTGGCGAGCGCGGAAGGTGTGATGAGTCGTCTCCGGTCTGCGGGCTTCGTCATCCTCTGACCATCGGGGCGCGTCTCGACTTGGCCTCTCGGGCTGGCTCAGCCCAAGCTCGTCGTGCGCGACGACCGGCGACGGTGCCCCCGACCGAAACTGGGGAATCAACTCACCGGGTGGGGTAGCTGCAGGAGGAATGCCAGAACGCCGGCGCGGGATGCCCGCGCCGCCCTCGAGTCCGAGGCGCAACTGGAGTCCGGGCGCCGCGGGAATTCTCACGGTCCGGCCGAGATAACCCTGGACCCCGACTTTCCTGCCTCCTCGACCCTGACCGTCTAACCTGGCAAACAACGTGCAATGGTGAGGACCCTATGACTGATCGGCACCCGATGACGGTAGACGGCAACGAGGCGACGGCGTCGATCGCGCATCGGGTGAGCGAGGTCATCGCCCTCTATCCCATCACGCCGGCCTCAGCGATGGGCGAGCTGGCGGACGAATGGTCGAGTCAAGGCCTCCCAAATCTCTGGGGCCAGGTGCCCGCCTGTATCGAGATGCAGTCGGAGGGCGGCGCCGCGGGAGCCATCCACGGCGCCCTGCAGGCCGGCGCCCTGTGCACGACGTTCACCTCGTCTCAGGGCCTCCTCCTGATGGTCCCGAACCTGTTCAAAATCGCCGGCGAGCTGACGGCGTTCACGATGCACGTGGCGGCGCGCACGGTCGCCACGCACGGCCTGTCGATCTTCGGCGATCACTCGGACGTCATGGCCTGCCGGCAGACCGGATTCGCGATGCTCGGATCGGCGTCGGTCCAGGAGGCCCACGATTTCGCCGCGATCGCTCACGCGGCGACCCTCGACGCCCGCGTGCCGTTCATGCACTTCTTCGACGGCTTTCGAACGTCGCACGAGGTCTCGAAGATCGACGCCATCGGTGATGACGATCTGCGGGCCCTGCTGTCCGAGGATCAGATCGCGGCGCACCGGGCCCGCGGGTTGACGCCCGATCGCCCCGTCCTGCGGGGCACGGCCCAGAATCCCGATGTGTTCTTCCAGGCGCGTGAAGCCGCCAATCCCTTCTACGAGGCGTGCCCCGCCATCGTCGAGCGTGTCATGGCGCGGTTCGCTGAGCTGACTGGACGGCGCTATGACCTCTTCGAGTACGCGGGTCATCCCGAGGCCGAACGCGTTCTCGTGATCATGGGATCGGGCGCCGACACCGCCCACGAGACCGTCGAGACGCTCGCCGCGCGCGGCGAACGAGTCGGGGTGCTCAAGGTCCGGCTGTTTCGCCCGTTCTCCTTGGCCGCGTTCCTGAAAGTCCTGCCGGCCTCCGTCCGCGCCATCGCCGTGCTCGACCGCACCAAAGAGCCGGGCGCCCTCGGCGAGCCCTTGTATCAGGACGTCGTGACGGCCCTGGCCGAGGCGCGCCAGGAGGGGCTGGCCAGGTTCGTCGGCGAGCCTCGGATCGTGGGAGGACGCTATGGCCTGTCGTCCAAGGAGTTCACGCCCGCGATGGTGAAGGCCGTGCTCGACAACCTCGCGCAGGATCGCCCGAAGAATCACTTCACCGTCGGCATCGTCGACGACGTCACGCACACGTCGTTGGCGCACGACGAGTCCTTCAGCACCGAGCCCGATGACGTGGCGACGGCGCTCTTCTTTGGACTCGGATCGGACGGCACGGTCAGCGCGAACAAGAACTCCATCAAGATTCTCGGCGCCGAGACGAGCCGGTACGTGCAGGGCTATTTTGTCTACGATTCCAAGAAGGCCGGGGCGATGACCGTGTCCCATCTCCGCACCAGCCCCCGTCCGATCCGGTCGGCCTACCTCATCGGGCGTGCGCGCTTCGTCGCCTGTCATCAGTTCGAATTCGTCGATCGCATCGACATGCTCGAGCACGCGGCCGAGGGCGGCGTGTTCCTGTTGAACGCACCCGGCGAAGTCCAGACGGTCTGGGACCGCTTGCCGCGCGACGTGCAACAACAGATCCTCGACAAGCACCTTCGGTGCTACACGATCGATGCCGGCGCCGTCGCGCGCCAGGCAGGGTTGGGCGGCCGGATCAACACCATCATGCAAACCTGCTTCTTCGCGCTGGCCGGCATCCTGCCGCGCGATGAAGCCATCGGCCATATCAAGAAGGCGATCGAAAAGACCTACCGGAAACGCGGGCCGGAGGTCATGAAGCGCAACTTCTCCGCGGTGGACGCGACGCTCGCGCATTTGCAGGAGCTTCCCGTGCCCGCCGCCGTGACGGCGTCGCGCACGCGTCCTCCGCTGGTGGCCGATGAGGCCCCCGCCTTCGTGCAGCGGGTGACCGCCGTCATCATGGCCGGCCACGGCGATCGGCTTCCGGTGAGCGCGTTCCCGGTGGACGGCACGTGGCCGCTCGGCACCGCGAAGTGGGAGAAGCGGAACCTCGCGCTCGAGATCCCAGTGTGGGACCCAGCCATTTGCGTCCAATGCAATCAATGCGCCCTCGTATGCCCGCATGCGGCGATCCGCGCGAAAGTGTACGAGCCGGGCGCCCTGACGGGGGCGCCGCGAACCTTCCAGGCCGTGCCCTACAAGGGGCTCGAGTTCAGGGACCGGGTGTACACGATTCAAGTCGCGCCGGAGGACTGCACCGGCTGCAACCTGTGTGTCGCCGTCTGTCCGGCCAAAGACCGCACCAACCCGCGGCACAAGGCGATCGACATGCACCCGCAGGCGCCCCTGCGCGAGGCCGAGCGCGACAACTACGCATTCTTCCTGAACTTGCCAGAGACGACGCGGACGGAGTTGCCGAAGGTGGACCACAAGACGTCGCAGTTCCTCGAGCCGCTCTTCGAGTACTCGGGTGCCTGTGCGGGGTGCGGTGAGACGCCCTACGTCAAGCTGCTGACGCAACTTTTTGGGGATCGGCTCCTGGTGGCCAACGCGACCGGCTGCTCGTCAATCTATGGCGGCAACTTGCCGACGACCCCTTACAGCACGAATCGTGACGGACGTGGGCCCGCCTGGTCGAACTCGTTGTTCGAGGACAATGCCGAATTTGGGCTGGGCATGCGCCTCGCCGTGGATAGCCACGCGCGCCTAGCGCGCACCCTGGTGACGCGCCTGGCCGGCCAGCTCGGGGACGTGCTGGTCCGTGGCCTGCTCGACGCGGACCAGTCCACCGACGTGGCCCTTGCCGCTCAGCGCGATCGCGTGGCGGCCCTGCGCCAGGCCCTCACGCGGCTGGGAGGCCCGGACGCTCGCCGCCTCGAGGCCCTGGCCGACTACCTGGTCAAGAAGAGCGTGTGGCTGATGGGCGGAGACGGATGGGCCTATGACATCGGCTACGGCGGCCTCGACCACATCCTCGCGAATCCATACGACGTGAACGTGCTCGTACTCGACACGGAGGTCTACTCCAACACCGGCGGCCAGCAGTCGAAGGCGACGCCGCTCGGCGCAGCCGCCAAGTTCGCAGCGGCGGGGAAGGCCGTGCCGAAAAAGGATCTCGGCCTCCTCGCGAACATGTACGGCCACGTGTATGTCGCGCGCGTCGCCATCGGGGCGAAGATGCCGCAGACCGTGCAGGCGTTCCTTGAAGCCGAAGCCTACCCGGGCCCGTCGCTCATCATCGCGTATAGTCACTGCATCGCGCATGGTTACGATCTCGCGCGCGGCGCTGATCAGCAGAAGCTGGCCGTGAATTCGGGCGTATGGCCGCTGTTCCGGTACGACCCGCGGCGCGTCGCCAAGGGGGAGCCGCCCCTGCATCTCGATTACGGGCCACCGCGGGCCCGCGTCGCCGACTACATGCGCAACGAGGCCCGCTTTCGGGTCATCGAGCGCACGGATCCCGCCCGCTTCAAGGGCTTTCTCAAGCAGGCGCAGGAGGCCGCCGGCGAGCGGTACGCTGTCTATCAACAGCTCGCGGGCATCACCATTCCGCAGGTCGAGGCTGCGGTCGACGAGGTGGAGCCGCCAGCCGCTGAGGACGAGGAGGCCTGACCATGGACCTCAGCACCCGGTATCTCGGCTTCACGCTGCCGCATCCCGTCTTGCCTGGGGCGTCGCCGCTCTCGGACGACCTGGACGCCGTCAAGCGTCTCGAGGACGCCGGCGCTCCCGCCGTTGTCCTGCGCTCGCTCTTCGAGGAACAGATTACGCAGGAGCAGCTGGCCGAAGCCGCCGGCCTCGACAATCCGAGCGAGTCGTTCGCTGAGGCGACGAGCTACTTTCCCAGCGCGAATCTGTTCGCGCTCGGCACGGACGAGTACCTCGAGCACCTCCGGCGCGTGAAGCAAGCCGTGCGCATCCCGGTCTTCGCGTCGTTGAATGGCTCGACGCCCGGTGGCTGGATTGAGTACGCGCGCCTGATGCAGGAAGCGGGCGCCGACGCTCTCGAGCTCAACATGTACCGCATCGGGACCGATCCCGGCCTCAGCGGCACCGACATCGAGCGGCAGATGATCGAGACTCTCCGGGCGGTGAAGGGCGCCGTCACGATTCCGGTGGCCGTGAAGCTGTCGCCGTTCTTCGCGTCGCTGGCCAATTTCGCCCGAGCGCTCGACCAGGTCGGGGTGGATGGTCTCGTCGTCTTCAACCGCTTCTACCAGCCCGACATCGACATCGAGGATCTGGCTGTGTCGCCCACGCTCCATCTGTCGGACTCTTCGGAACTGCTCCTTCGGCTCCATTGGACGGCGATCTTGGCCGGCCACGTGCGGGCTTCGCTCGCGGTGACGGGTGGCGTCCACACGGCCGTCGATGTCGTCAAAGCCACGATGGCCGGCGCGCATGTGACGCAGGTCGTCTCGGCCCTGCTGTTACACGGTGTTGGACACTTGTCGCGGATCCGTCAGGACCTCGTCGAGTGGCTCGAGAAGCACGCCTGGCCCTCGCTCGCCGAGATGCGGGGCAACGCGAGCCTGTTCAAAGTGGCGGATCCAGAGGCCTACGAGCGAGGCAATTACATGCGCATGCTTCAGAGCTGGCGCCGGCGCTAAGCACCACTCAGGCGATGGCCGACACCGCACACGCGACTGGTCTCGACTGCTATGCGGGGATCGCCGATGCGAGTTCTTCACGGGTGACGCGAAAAGCGTCACACCGTCAGATGTCGTGCAGGACCCGTGGAGGCCAGGCCGCGCGGAGGGCGTTCACGATCGCCAGTACATCGATCAACTCCTGGCTCACCGCGCCGTTGATCGGACTCAGGTGGCCGGTGGCAGCGGCCGCCATCCCGACGAGGCTCAACCCCATACCGCCGATCGCGCTCTGCAGCGCGATCGCGCGCATGCGGCGGCTGATGTGCATGAACTCATCGACCTTTCTCAACGAGTTGTCCATGATGACGACGCCGGCGGCCTCGGCCGTGACATCACTCTGCTGGCCCATGGCGATGCCGACGGTGGCCGCCATCATCGCGGGCGCGTCGTTGATGCCGTCGCCGATGTAGACCGTCTTGGCGGCAGCGGTCTCTCGTCGCACAATCGCGAGCTTGTCTTCGGGCGTCTGCTGCGCGTAGACGTTGCCGACGCCGACCTGATCGGCGAGGTACTGCACTTCCGCCGCCCGATCGCCGGAGATGATCATCACCCGTGCGAACCGGTGGACCGGTCCCAGATGGCTGATGAACGGCCGGCTGTCGGTTCGTGGCGCGTCGCGAAAGCGCAGGACGGCCGCGAAGCGCCCGTCGACCGCGACGACGCATTCGAGTCCATCGCCTTCCGGCGGAAGCTGATCCGTGCCCGAGATCCGGAGTTGTGCGAGCCCGCGGCGGCTCGTGATCCACAGCGCGTGCCCCGCCACCATGCCGCCGAGACCCTGGCCAGGCGGCTCGCGCACCTCGGTGGCTTCCGCCAGTCGGACCCCCTTCGCCTCGCTGGCTGCCAGTATTGCGCGCGCCAAAGGATGCTTCGAGTAGCGCTCGAGACTGGCGACCAGAGCCAGCACGTCCGGCCCGACGAAGCCCGGCGCGACGATCTCGTCGGTGAGCGACGGTTCCCCGTAGGTGAGCGTGCCGGTCTTGTCGAAGATCGCGGTCCGGCACTCGGCGACGAGCTCGAGCGCGACCGGGCTCCTGACGATGACGGCCCGGCGCGCGCAGAGCGAAATCGACCCGATGATGGCGACCGGAATCGCGATGAGCAGCGGACAGGGCGTGGCAATCACGAGCACGGCCAGGAACCGGACGCTGTCGCCGCTCATCGCCCAGGCCAGGAGCGCCGAGGCGAGGGCGAGCGGCGTGTACCATGCGCCGAGACGATCGCCCAGCCGGCGCAGCCGCGGCCGCGTCGATTCGGACTCGCGCATCACCTCCATGATCTTCGCGTAGCGTGAATCCTCGGCCCGCTTCGTCGCCCGGATGGCGAACGCCGAATCGCCGTTGATCGATCCCGACAGCACCGCCGATCCCACGGTCTTGTTGATCTGAAAGGGCTCGCCCGTGAGATACGACTCGTCCATCACCCCGTGGCCCGACATCACGATTCCGTCGACCGGACACGTCTCGTGCGGATAGACGACGAGTACGTCCGCGATCGCGACGTCGGCGAGCGCGACGTCGACGATCGCTTGGTCCCGCTGCCGATGTGCGACGGACGGCAGGCGTCGCGAGAGCGCGGCGAGCACAGAAGAAGCCCGTCCGAGCGCGTAGTTCTCGAGCGCGTCGCCGCCCGAAAGCATCAGAACCACGATCGCGCCGGCGAGGTATTCGCCGAGCAGGGCGGCGGTGACAATGGACATTCCGGCCAGCAGATCGGAGCCGAACTCCCGTCTGAGCGCTTTGCGCAGCAGGCCGTACACGAGCGGTGCCCCCCCGACGGCGAGCGCCGCCCAGAGGGGCAGGTTCGCGGCGGTACTGCTCGAGCCGATGCCGAAGCGGAGCGCCAGGTGAGTGGCAATCGCCGCGGCGGACAGCGCGGCGATGGCGCGACTCGGCACGAGCGATCCGAGGTCAGCTCCGCGGTCTGACACGAACGCCTTCTCGCACCTGGTCGGACGGAAAGACCACCAAGCGATCCCCGACCGCGGCGCCGCCCAGGAGTTCGGCGCCGGTGTCGGTGATGGCGCCGACCGCGAGCGACCGAAGACGCGCGCGGCCCGCTTCGAGGCGGAAGGCGGCCCAGCCCTCCGCCGATCGCACCAGGACGCCGACCGGCACGATGACGGCCGCCGGCGCGCGGCGCAGATACACACGACCCCACACCCGGTACCCCGGCGCGAGGCCCGCCCAACGCCCCTCAGGGCCGGTGAACTGCAGCATGACGAGCACCCGCTGCTCCTCGACGCCGAGGGCGGACACTTTCGTGAAGCCCTGCGGTTCGACGCGCCGGACCTCCGCGGGAATCACGCCGGAACCGCCCCAGTTGTAGATTTCGGCCGCCTGTCCGGGCCGAATCTTGACGGCGTCCTCCGACAGGAACTCGATCTGGGCCTCCAACCCGGTCGTGTCGCCGATCTCGACCAAGGGGTTGCCGGCCGCCACGGTCCGCTCGCTCTGCTGCAGGACGTGGGTGACCACGCCGGAGGAGGGCGAGACGACGGTCAGGCTCTGGGGCGCACGGGCCGATGGCCCGGTCAACGCCGACTCGGCAGCGGCCACGTCGGCCTGACGAGCCGTGACGGTCGCCTCGGCCGCGCGGATGGCATTGTGCGCGGTCGCCGCTGCGGCCTTCGTGTTGTCGAGGTCCTGCAGAGAGGCGGCGCCGCTCTTGACCAGCGTCGTGGTGCGTGCCAGCTCAGCGTCCGCGCGCGTGCCTTCGGCGGCGAGCCGCTCGCGGTCGGCGACGGCGGCCGACAGGAGCGCCCGGGCGCTCGCAATGGCCGCTTCGGCCTGGGCGCGCGCGCGCGGATCCAGAAAGTCCGCGGCGATCGGCCGCAGCCGCGCGACGATGGTCTTGCCGGCCGTCACGCGATCACCGACCTCAATCTCGATGCGCTCCACATGCGCGGCGATGGGCGCCGAGATGACATACGCGTCCCGGACGCGCGCCACCCCCTCATCGGCCACGGCCTCCGCGATAGGGCCGCGCGTCACGACGGCTGTGTCCACATCGATCGGGCGCGGCAGCAGGAGCACCACCACGACGCCGACCGCCGTGAGCCCCAGAATCGACAGCAACGACCACCGAATCACCGCATTGCGCGCCATCATCACTCCCGTGTCTTGAGAACGGTCACCAGGTCGAACGTCCAGAGGCGTCGGGCGACGAGCCCCGCGGCCGCCATCAAGGTCAGCCAGTACGCACCGAGGGACACGGCGTAGTTGCGCGGCGAGACCACGAACGGCAGCCGAAGATCCTGATGCGCGAAGGCGGCCTCGAGCGCCTTGGCCAGTCCCAGGCCGCCCATCAGGCCGATCGGCGTCGCGACGAGCGCGAGGAGCAGCAGCTCGCCGAAGAGAATGTACGCGCACTCGATCTGCGTGAATCCGAGCACGCGCAGCGTCGCCAGATCGCGCCCGCGCTCGGAGAGCGCCACGCGGCTCATGTTGTAGGCGACGCCAAACGCAATTGCCGCGGCAAACCCGAGAAAGAAGGACATCTCGACCGTCATCTCCTGCGTGACGATCAGTCGGAACTGCGCGATCGTGTCGTCGCGTGACGTCGACGTGACGATCTCGGGCCGGCGTTCGATCTCCCGGTAGAACGCAACGCGCTCGTCAGGGGACACGAGGAGGGTCGCGCCGGACGCGACGTCGCCATCGCCCATGAGGCGGTTCAACTCGCTGCGCGCCATGAACACGCTGAGCCCGGCGTAATCGCGGTCGATGGCGGTCACAGGCAGGGCCGTGCGCGGCCGGCGGCCCTCGGTGATCTCCAGATCGACCAGCGAGCCGGGCACGACGCCGAGCCGATCGCTCAGGGCGTCGGAGAGGATCAGGCCGCGTCCCTCGAACGCCAGGGGCCGGCCATCGACGTCGAGCGCGCGCGTCAACACCGCGTTCGGCTCAATTCCGGTGATTGCCGCCTGCTCCTCATGCCCGCGCACCCGGAGGCGCGCGACGGTCGTGCGCACCGGCTCGGCCGCGATCACCCCGGGCAGCCGCGCCGCCTCCACGAGCGCCCGGCCGTCGCGGTTGTCGACATAGCCGATCACCTCGCTCCAGCGGCGCGCGCGAAAGTAGGCCTGGTCGACGATGGCGTCGATGCTGTTGAAGAGGAACTGCGACCCGATGAGGAGCGAGAGACTGACGGCCAGCCCCACGGACGTGACCACGGCGCGGCCCGGAAAGCGTTCGAGGCGCCGCACGATCATGCGCGTCGGCTGATCCAGCATCGTCCAGAACGGCAGCCGCTCGATGAGGCCACGGCGAAACACGCGCGGCGTGAGCGGCTGCATCGCGACGGCCGGGCTGAGTCGCGCCGCGCGCCTGACCGCGACGGCTGAACCGGCGACCGCCGCGGCAATCGACAACGCGCCAACGCCGAAGAACACCGCCCACGAGAACTGCACCTCCAGATGGGGGAAGCGCATGAACTGCGCCAGCAGATGCGTCACCGCGGCGGCCATCCATCCGCCGATTGCGGCGCCCGCGGCGACGCCGCCGACGCCGATGAACGCGGCCATCTTCACGTAGGTCGCGGCGGCTCCGACGTTGCTATAGCCGAAAGCCTTGAGCAGCCCGATCTGCTCGCGTTCGACGTCCACGATGCGGCCGAGCACGAGATGGACGAGCGCAGCGGCAATGACGACGAAGACCGGCGGGAAAACCTCCGCCAGAATCCCGAAGCGCGCAATGCGGTCGTCCTGAAACTTGTTCGAGATCTGGTCGGCGCGGCCATACGAGGGCGTTCCCCCATACGGCGCGAGCGCGCGATCGACCGCCGCCCGCACCGCTGGTTCGGATGCACCGGCTGCGAGCCGCACGGAGACCGTGCTGAAGGCGCCACCGAGACCGGCGGCTCGCTCGGCCGTGAGCCGAGGCGCCCAAAGCACGCCCTGATGGGCATCGTCCGGCAGGGCGGAGGCGGCCCCCGGGACATACACGAATTCCGGCGACAGCGCCGATCCGACGATGGTGAAGCCCATGCGCCGGCCGCCGATGACCACGAACAGCTGCTGCCCGATCGGAATCCCAGCGGCGTCGAGGAACGTCTTGAGCGCGACCGCTTCGTTCGTGCTGTCGGGTGCGGGCTGGCGTCCCTGCATGAGCACGATCCGGTTGAGCGCGAGCGACTCGTCGTCCGCGAGCGCAATCAGTCGAACCGTGGCCGGCCGCACGAACCCCGGGATGTCCAGCCGCCCCACCTTCATCGCCCGGGCGTCGACGGCGACGACGCCGTCGATTCGGGCGAGATCCTGGGCGATTGATCGGGGCGCGCGCGTGGCCGCGGCAAAGACATCGGCGAAGCGGGTCTGGGCGTAGTAGTCCCGTTGCGCGATGATGAGCGCCCGCTGCGCCGAGAACGCCATCACCGCGACCGAGACGCCGCAGGCGATGAGGAGCGCGATCGCCAGCACCTGGAAGCGAAGGCGCCAGAGATCCCGCAGGAGCTTCCGATCGAGCGCGCGCATGGCTTTACCAGCTCAACTCGTGCGGCGCGCGCTTGGTTCGGTTCTGCTCGATCTGCAGGATCGCGCCGTTCGAAAAATGAATGATCCGGTCGGCGATGCTGGCCACGACCGCGTTGTGCGTGACGATCATCGTCGTCGCGCCAATGTCCGCCGCGACGTCCACGATCGCGTCGAGCACCTGCACGCCGCTCGCGCTGTCGAGCGAGCCGGTCGGCTCGTCGCAGAACAGGATCGCCGGACGCTTGGCGATGGCGCGGGCGACCGCCACCCGCTGCTGCTGGCCGCCCGAGAGTTCGGCGGGAAAGTGGTCCAGGCGGTCCTCGAGACCGACGAGCGCCAGCGCGTGGCGAGCCTCCATCGGATGATCGGCAATGTCCGTCACGAGTTCGACGTTCTCGCGGGCGGTCAGACTGGGCGAGAGGTTGAAGAACTGGAAGATGAAGCCAACCGAGCGCCGGCGGTAGTCGGTCAGGTCGGTGTCCGATGCCCGCGCCAGGTCTTGACCATGGAACAACAGCTGGCCCTGGGTCGCGCGATCGAGTCCGCCGAGGATGTTCAGGAGCGTCGACTTGCCCGACCCGGACGGCCCGAGCAGCACAAGCGTCTCGCCTTGCCGGATGTCGAGATCGACACCGCGGAGCGCACGAACTTCGCCGGCGGCCGTGCGATAGACCTTCGTCAAGGCGTGTGCCTCGAACGTCAGATCGCCGGGTCCCGTGTTCACAACACCCCACTCAGTGCACGGGCCGTGCCACTCGTCCGGTCGGGGGAGGAATGAGCGTAGCGGGGGAGTGCGCAGTCCGATCGACGCCGGATCCGCGCCGACCCGGAAAAGTTCTTGGCGCTGCGAAGTATCCAGCACCCGCACGCCGTCGGTGGGGTCCCGTTGCCGGCGTCTTCACGTAGTAGAGTGGACGCGCCGAAGGAGGCGTCGTGTCGGAACAGGCATGGAGCGTACGCAATCCGGTCTC
>Ga0070732_10000205_pt1 | contig 46584 bp, 69 predicted proteins | sample Coa_R1_5_FD_66449 | JGI IMG/M metagenome (GOLD analysis project Ga0070732, IMG submission 66449) | Surface soil microbial communities from Centralia Pennsylvania, which are recovering from an underground coalmine fire - Coalmine... | ecosystem: Environmental > Terrestrial > Soil > Unclassified ... | reverse complement strand
ACTATGAGAGCAGGATAAAATTGCTCTGTTGGCCGTTCGTGAGGGCGCGTAGCTCAAGTGGATAGAGCATCGGATTTCTAATCCGAGGGTTGCAGGTTCAAGTCCTGCCGCGCCTACCAACCTCGCGCTGGAAGCTGAAGCTTAAAAGGGGCTTCAGTGGGGCAGCCAACCGTACTACACAACTTCCTTCCTCCGGATCACCCGGTCCAGCTTCCGCACTCCGCGCAGGATCCCTATCAAATTCTGACCGACGCGCATAAGCACTTGTGCGAGGCCTTCCCTGTCTTTGGGACGCGTGAAGAGATGCGGGACAACATCGACGCCCGCTGCCTGCTTATGAGCGCGCGAGAGAGCGTCCTGCGCGAATGCGTGGGCGAACTCCCGCCACATGACGGCAACCTGATCGGTTCGCTCACCGGACTGGTGGAAGAGGCGGAGAAAAAATAGTGACCGCCCGCCGCGAATCGACGCAGCACTTTGTTAACCGCATGGTGGCAATGGTCGCCGTGCAGCTGCAGCGACAACTGCTCAAGATCATCCACGACGAGCGAGTCCGACACTGGGAGATGCGCGGGCATCACCGACTCGGAAAACATTTTGAGCGTGGCTTCTTCCGCGGATTGAAACACGCGGACGAGATCGTCCGCTCCGTCCTTAACCCGAAGAGGATTCGCGTCAGCACGCGAAAGCCGAAAGCGCGGAGGACATCGTGAAGCCGACTCCCTTATTCGAGTGGACCTTCTCCTCGCGTGTTCGCGAACGCGAGTGCCGGGAATGCCGCGCGATGACCAGCGGATTCCTGACCGACTCGCGCACCGGCGTGCGCAAGCCACTCTGCTCCACCTGCTTTTTCTCGACGTTTAAAAGCCGTGCTACCAGCCAACTCATCAATGGAGTTCAATCCATGCGAAACGCGATCTACCGCCAAGGCGACGTACTCATTCGGCGCATAGCGAGCCTGCCGACGAAAAAGGCTCAACCCAGACTGACCGGCATTCTCGCCTACGGCGAAGTTACCGGCCACGCACATAAAGTCGAAACCCTCGAACACGCGGAAGTGCTCGAGATCGACGGCGGTCTCTATCTGCGCGTAGCAGAAGAGGGCGTCCGCATCATTCACGAAGAGCACGCGCCCGTCGTCCTTCCCAAGGGCAACTACGAAGTGGAAATCCAACGCGAATACACGCCGGCGGAGATTAGGAATGTCGCCGACTGAAACGCGCTCGACGAAGGAGCTGCTCAGCGTTTTTTCCGAGGCCTGCAACTACCCGGGCGTGCTCGACCAAGCCCGGGTAGAGGACCAGCTGAAACAGTATCTCGGCACACTCGGAATTAAACGTGAAGTGGTCAGGCTTCGTCCGGGCTGGGATCTGTCGAACGAGCCGGCTTTGCTCTCGTACGTGGGAGAGGTTTTGAAGGACTTCGCACAGCGAAGTGGGCGAAGTCCTTCGGCTGCGCTGGCTGCGCTGGATGCGCGGGCTGCGCTGGATGCGCGGGCTGCGCGGGATGCGCGGGATGCGCGGGATGCGCTGGATGCGCTGGCTGCGCTGGATGCGCGGGCTGCGCTGGATGCGCGGGCTGCGCTGGATGCGCGGGCTGCGCTGGATGCGCTGGATGCGCTGGATGCGCTGGCTGCGCTGGATGCGCGGGCTGCGCGGGATGCGCGGGCTGCGCGGGATGCGCGGGATGCGCTGGCTGCGCTGGCTGCGCGGGCTGCGCTGGATGCGCGGGATGCGCGGGCTGCGCTGGATGCGCGGGCTGCGCTGGATGCGCGGGATGCGCGGGATGCGCGGGCTGCGCGGGATGCGCGGGATGCGCGGGATGCGCGGGATGCGCGGGATGCGCGGGCTGCGCGGGCTGCGCGGGATGCGCGGGATGCGCGGGATGCGCGGGATGCGCTGGCTGCGCGGGCTGCGCTGGATGCGCTGGATGCGCGGGATGCGCGGGATGCGCGGGCTGCGCTGGATGCGCTGGATGCGCGGGATGCGCGGGATGCGCGGGATGCGCGGGATGCGCTGGATGCGCGGGCTGCGCTGGATGCGCGGGATGCGCTGGCTGCGCTGGCTGCGCGGGCTGCGCGGGCTGCGCTGGATGCGCGGGATGGCGGTCGGCAAAGCGGCGCTTTGCACCGCTTTGCCTCCTGGTGTATTCACCGCGGAAGTTGGTGGTGGTGGCATACAGACATGTCGGCTTTCGCCACGTGTTACATCGGCGCGATTCAAATCGCGAAGAGCGACGTGCAGGCCTGGTCGCGTCCGATCTTTGAAGCGTTCCTTTCCGGAGCCTGGCTGCTGCACTGGACACCCGATGTTCTCTACTGGGCGGCAAAGCCGAAGCTGCACATGGAACCAATCGCCACTGGCCGGCGGCTGCACAACGCGACTTACGCCGCGCTCGAGTCGGACGTCGATAACCTCTACTACTGGCACGGCGTGATGGTGCCGGCGTTCGTCGTCACCAATCCGGAGTGGATCACGCTCAAGCACATCGGCGACGAATCGAACGCCGAAGTGCGGCGCGTGATGATCGAGCGCTACGGGCTCTCGCGCTACCTGCTGGATTCGGGCGCGAAGCGCATCGCCGAAGACGAGTTTGGCGAACTCTATCGCACGGAAATTCCGAACGATGAAGCGCTGGTCATGGTGAAGGTGATGAACTCGACGCCCGAACCGGACGGAAGCCAGAAGCCGTATTTCCTGCGCGTGCATCCCGAACTTCGCCTGCTCGGCAAAGACGGGTCGGTCGGAGAGTCGCAGAAGCTCACGCCATTGAATGCGGTAGCGTCCACGTTCGGGCTGACCGGAGCGGAATACCTCGAACGATTACAGGAGCAGACATGACCAAGCTTGCGATCGTCGAGGCAATGTTCCCGGAGCTGCGCGGCAGCTCGATCTACAAAACGGGACGCGGACGCGCCACGAACAACAAGGCTGCGATCGCGCGGGCCTTCGCCGATGTGCTTAACCAGGTTAAGAAGAAGCGCATTCACCAGATCAAGGCAACGATCACCATCACCGAATCGAGGATTGCGGCGTGAGTGAAAAAAAAGAAATGACGTTGGCGCGGTTCGTTGCACAGTCGGCAGTGATCGCGCTGATGGTTCTGTGCAGCATTCTCGTCAATATTTACGGTTGGGGACTCACGCCGAAAAGCTGGTGGTGGATTATCGGCGTCGGCTTCTTCGTGTTCGTCGTTCTGCGGAGGATGCTGGACGAATTATGAAACTCTCCCGCTCTCCTTCCGGCGAACTCGAAGTGCCCGGCACGAACGCGCTGATGCGCAGACTGCTCGCCAAGGGCCCGGAGCTGCTCCTGGTGCAGCAACAGGTACCGAAGAAAAAGAAGTGGCTCGGTTTCGAGCGGAAGAGGGCGCAAACGAAAACCGCGTGATGACGACCTTTCAACATCTCGACCTGGCGATCGACGAGCTGGAGAGTGCTGCCATCCAGTACGCCGACGCGAAACGCATGGCTGAGTTCAACGGCTGGCCCAAGTACTACATCGAGCGGATCGACTTATTGCAGCGGGCCACTGCAAACCTGCGTGCGCAGATGCTGAAAGAGATGGCCACCACTGAGCAGCAGGAACTGGAGTTCGCTTGAAGGGAGAAGCATGACAACGGTAACGCTTGAACGGATAAAGGTTGATCGTCAGCGCAAGGCCTCGCCAGAGCTTCAGCAGCTAGCTCGCGATGCGCAGCTCATCCTGAAGCACAACGATCTCGCCGATCGCGTAATTCGCACGCGGCCGTCACTCAGTGAAGTTCTGCACGGGTTGGACATTGAAATCCTTTCACGGGATTCTGTGTGCCGTTATCAACGGCAGAAACGCCACGACCTAGAGAAGGCTGCTCAAGATCAGGACCCGCCTAGCTACGCAAGTTACTACTGGGGAGAGACAAACATCGCGGACGCCGAAAACGTGCCGCCATTCGTGCTGCGCAAAGCCATCGATATTAAGCGAGCCTGCCCAGAAGTGAAGCTCATGGTCGAATCGATTTCGAGTGACCCCGACCCGTTCCTGGTGGCAAAGCTTGGCCGCGAAACCTACTACATCGAAGTATGGGATGAAAAGGATTTCGAGAAGGAACTGTGATTTATGGAACTGACCTGGAAACAATTCGCAACCTGCCAGGCGCCAGGCACAATTCGTCTGATTCCCGGCATGCGCATGCTGGTCGGCTGCTGTAGGGGGTGTCACGCGGGGAAGAGTCCGCTGCACTTCTGCATCGTTCCGATGATCGTGTGGGTGAACTAAAGGAAAGACTATGACCGACCCGCAAACACTTCGAACCGAAACCGCCGGCCTGGTCCGCTCGGAACCAGAGGAGTCGATGGCGCACCGAGCAAAGAAAGCAAGACTGAGCGTGCTGCTCGGCAAATACGAAGCCGAAACTGAAGTGGAGCGCAAAGAAGAGCTGGCCGAAAGAATCTGGTCGCTGGTTCACCGGATCCGGTCCGGGGATTTCGGGTTTTCCGCGCAAGGCGCGATCGCGGCAGTGTTTGCGATAACTATTTTACTCGTCGCTTTGCTCTGGCACTTCCGGCCGGCAACGCGCCTCTACTCCTACCCCGACGACTATCTTCGCGTGATCCAGAACGTCGAACCCTGCGAAGCGGACGGAACGTGCGGGCACCGTCGCGTCATGCAGGAGGTTGTGAACGGTATTCCGCAGTTGCCGGTCGAAATGAATTTCTGCCAGAAGCCACGCTTCGAAGCCGGACACATTCTGCAGTGGATCCGGACCGCGCGACGCGGGTCCTGCACGGAGATCGACGGCTTCGACGTGGTACGCGGGCCCGACCGCCTGCCTGTACTTGCAGCGAACTGCAAACCCGATTACACGCTTGCGCCAATTGCCGGTCATATCGCCTGCGAAGGCGGCAGCGCCAAATTCTGAAAGGAGAAGTGAATGGCAGACACGACCACGAACACGCAACCAACGGCACCGGAACCGACACAGGCACCGGCTCCGGCTCCGCAACCAGCACCACTACCCGCACCGGACGACGCCAATCCTGGCGGCGAACCAGGCGGAGGCCACTGAATAAAGCCATGAAGCAGCGCCCACATTTTAAACCGGAGGGCTCGATCGAGCTCGTCGCCGAAGCCAATTACGCGGCCATCGAGTTCGTCTTCGAGGAATCGCGGATCGAGAAAATCAAGCGGATGTTTCTGGACGCGGTCCTGGTCGGTGCGTTCTTTGCTGCCGAGTGGCTGATTGTGTGGGGAGTGGCGAGGGCGCTATGAAGCTGATCCTCGCCCTTCTCCTGATTCTCGCCGTAGTGACGGCGGTGATCGTGATCCTTGCCGCCTATCACGTGCGATTTGTGGACCAGGACGGACTCGAGGCGGAGATTGAGAAGCAGAGGGAAGCGAGAAAGGCGAAAGCATGATCGGCGTCTGTAAATTATGTGGCTGTACGGAGAACGCGCCGTGCCTAATTCCTCTGGCGCGTGATCGCTACGAAGGCATGGAAGGCGTGGCCTTCGGAAATATACCGACGCTTGGAGAGTTTCAGCCCTGCGCATGGCTGCTCGAAGACGTGTGCACCAATCCCGCATGCGTACTGAAGGCTTACCTCGAAGCCCGCCCCCAAGCGGAATCGCTGATGCAGGCGCTCGAACTGCTGGAGGTCGCGTGAGCCGAAGGTTCTGGACGCGACGTGATGACAAGTTGCTGCGTTCGATCTATCCATGGCTTCCTACTCCCGAAGTCGCAGACGCTATGGAACGCTCCGTGGTTGCGATCTACGGGCGAGTGAATCTGCTCGGCATCGAGAAGAGCGCGGAATACATCGCCGAGAAGAAACGCATGGAACGGCAGCGGCTGACTCAATCCGGCGTCGCGCACCGCTTTTCGAAAGGCCACGTTCCGGCGAACAAGGGCTTGCGTCGTCCGGGCTATTCCATTGGACGTGGCCGCATGCAGGAGACGCAATTCAAAAAGGGGCAAATCTCCCGAAACACTTTGCCGCTGTGGTCGTTCCGGATCGTCGATGGCTATCTAATGCTCAAGACCGGGAAGCCGCACAAGCCGCCGTACACAGGCTGGGAGTACGTGCATCGCCTCATCTGGGAGCACTGGAATGGGCCGCTGCCGCACTGGCGCGAAGCGCGCATCTGGTGGAAAGACGGCGACCACCTGAATAATTCGCTGTCGAACCTCGAACTAGTTTCCGGTCGCGACCACGTCGCGCGCACCATCATGCACAATCTTCCGCCCGCGCTCCGCGAGGTGATTCACCTCAAAGGCGCGATCAATCGGGCAATCACCATGAGAGGACGAAACAGTGAAGAACAAGATCGGCGATCTGCGCAACCACCTGTTCGAGACGCTCGAAGCCCTGAAGGACAAAGAGAAGCCCATGGATGTTGAGCGCGCCCGGGCGATCACGACTGTCGCGACGGCGATCATCAATACGGCCCGCGTCGAACTCGACGCGTACGAGCTGCTCGGCGAAGGAGAACCTGCGAACTTCTTCCCCGAATCCGACGACAAGGTTCCGAAGGCGCAGCGCATGAGAAACATGCTGCGAACGGGGATGCAGTAGATGAACCTCACTTCCATCGAGTGGACGAAGGTGCCCGGCACAACCGGCATGACCTGGAATCCCATCCGCGCCACGCTTCGACATAACTCTGTCGAACGCGAGCGGTTGGGACCGCGCACCGGCACCTTCTGCACCCGCATCTCGCCGGGCTGCAAAAACTGCTACGCCTCGACCATCAACAGGCGCTTCGGCACCGGATTGCCGTTTGAAGTGCCGCACCTGGCGGAGCACGAGTTTTACATCGATCAGCGTATCCTCGAACAGCCTCTGCTCCGAAAGAAGCCGGCCACGATCTTTGTCGGGGATATGTTCGACCTGTTCCATGAGGCGATCGACGTGAGATTCGTGGGTCGTGTCTTCGGGATGATGGCCAAATGCCCGCAGCACACGTTCCAGCTGCTGACAAAGCGTGCTGATCGAATGCACGGCATTCTCAGCCGCGCTCCGAAATACGACGCCGGCATAACTCCACTTCCGAATGTTTGGCTCGGCGTCTCGGTCGAATCCCAGAAGTACGCGAACGAACGCATCACGCTTTTGCAAGAGACTCCCGCCGCCGTGCGTTTTCTGAGTGTCGAGCCGATGCTCAAAGAAGTCGATCTCTCGCTTTGGCTGGAAACGCAGATCGACCCTAGCGACGACGACCACGAGTACCCGGCAATTGACTGGGTGATCTGCGGCGGGGAATCCGGACCAGGCGCGCGGCCGTTCAACCTCGACTGGGCCAACAGACTTCGCCTGCAGTGCTCCGACTCCAATGTCCCATTCTTCATGAAACAGGTTGGTTCTAATCCCGTGAATGGAGAACACGGAGCGAGTATTCGATCAGCCTTCTCCGATAGCAAAGGCGGCGACATGTCAGAGTGGCCGATATGTCTGCGAGTGCGTCAGTGGCCAAAGAAGGTTTATGTAGCTTCCGCTGCCTGAGCGCAGCGGCGAATTTAGAGAAAGGAGGGGTTTTATGGCCAAGCATCGCGTCAAGGTGCAATACGTGACCGAAGTCGAAAGCGAGTCGCAGCAGGAAGCGATCTCCCAAGCGAATCGCTGCATTCCAGGTTCCACCATGAACGTGCAGATTGAATGCTGGACGCCGAAAGAAAAGGCGGCGGCAACCGAACTCACGCCCGCAACCGCAAACGATACCGCGAAGACCGAACGCGCGGCAGCAGCCTGAAAAACTTTCCTCCGGCCCGACCGTCGGAGGATTTATCCGGGTGGCGACCAACCGCCAGAGAGGTCGTTGTCAGAAAGTTGGAGAGCTAACTGACTACACGCAACCACTGCTTTACCCGGGCGCGCAGGAAAACGGAATCGCTGGGGTGACTCCGTCGAACATTCCGGCTCGTCCGGGTGAGCAGTGGTAACTCGAAGCTATGCACATTATCTGCTGGAAGTGCGAATCCGAGAAGCGCCCGGCCGTGAAACATCCATCGTTATTCACTCCGTCGGATGTGGTGCGCGCGCGGATCCGCAAGTCGGACGGAAAGCTGGTTTCTACCTGCCGGCAGTGCAGAAAGTCGTACCGAACCAAAGGAACCGTGCGACGCGGGCAGGGTCTCGCGCGATTGTCGCTCAAGCCATTTTTTCAAAAAGCGTTGATTGAAGGGAGGGCGGGGTGAAGAAGCCAACTGCTTTCCAGGTATTTGACCGCATGGTCGAGAGAAACGACCAAGCACTGAAGTTCGGTCCGCTCGCCAACATCGACGGTGCCCGCGCCACCAAACACGGAACCGTGATCACCATTGGCTGGCCAGGAAATATCGTGGCACAGATCGGCATGGGCGACTACTACGTCGGCGGATTGATTATCTGCGAACGCAAGCGATTCGAAGAAGTGAAGGCGGAAATGGAGAAAGAAGGATGAAGCGCAGCGGAACTTCCGCTTACGCGATTACTCTTCCCGCTTTCGGGGGGGGGGCAGCGCTCGACCGAAGTTATCTCGATTCTCGGACGCCAGCGCATTGCGCGGCGCGGGATCTACTTCACAGTCGTCGGCCGGCATCGGCGGTCGGTGTACCAGCAATTCGACGGATCTGTCGAGCTAGCGGATTTGTGCAGTTGTGGAACCGACTGGCAGCCAGATTTTCAGGTGACGCGATCGGCAGCTTGTGTGATCGATCAGCACCGCATGGAGGCAAGAGATAGTGACTAATAAAAGAGAAGTGACGCTCGAAGAGGTACGCAGGATTGTGGTCGAGCAGATCGGCGTCGATGAAGCCAAAGTAACCGATTTGGCTAAGTTCGTGGACGACCTTGGCGCCGACTCGCTGGACACCGTCGAACTGGTCATGGCGTTCGAGGAAGCTTTCGAACTGGAAATCCCCGACCAGGACGCCGAGAAAATCGTCACGGTCGGTGATGCGGTTGCCTATCTCAACCGGAGGCTTGCGACGGCGGCATGACGCGCGCGATCGACATCTACCAGGGATCGGACGGCGCGGCCACCACTGCGTACTACAAAGAGCTGGAGCAGCTAGGGCCTATCGGCATCGTCGCCGTCAACCTCTTCCGTGCGCAGAAATGTTCCGCCAGGGCGAAGTTGTACCGTGGCGGCGTGCGCGGCCTCGGCTCGTACAAATCGATGGCTTACGACCGCAAGGCTTGGTCGATGCAGAATCTGTGCTCAGTTCTCACCGAGCACGGCGCGAAGCTCGCGATCCGCTGGGGATGGAAACAGGATCCTAACGTCTTATTCGGTGAACAGGAATCCTGGGTGCTCTACGTCGATCTCCCCCAGGGACAAATCTCTTTTCATAACCGCGTGAAGTACTCCGGCCCGAATTACCTGGGCGAGTGGGACGGCTTCCGCGCGAGCTGTGAACGCATCCTCGCCTTTTGTGACTGGGTCGCGGACAAAGCGACCACAGATTCATCGCAAATGTCGCTGGAGGTGGGACGTTAATGTCTGACGATGCCCCCCCCGCGAAATTCGACGCCGACTTCATCGAACGCCGCATGCGTGAGCATCGGCAGTGGCAGGAAAGCGAACAGCAACGCATGGCACTGGAACTCATCGAGGAGATTGCCGCTTGCCTAGAGCGTCCGCGGATGGTGTAGCGCAACTGACATGGGTACCGTGGGACCGCAGCCTGCAGCCGCCGGCTGGACTCACTGATTTTCAGCAAGCCTGGTTTTGGAATTTATTGCGAGCATCGTTTTTCGATCAGACGGAAATGCAGGGTTACTTGCCAATCACGTCGAACCTTTGGTCGATCGCGGGGGCGAAGCGGAGCGACTTCTTTGATTCACACAAGTCCCGTCTGCTGGCCTGCTTCGAGGTCCGAAAGGTGGGTGGAAAGGAAGTGATCTATTTCCCGCCGCTGATCCAGTCGATGCGACGCCAACTGAAACGATTGCGTAACCGCCGCGTTGTGGATGACGAGTTATCCACAAATTCACAGGCATCCACAGAGGGAGCGGGCGCCTTTACTTCTCCCTCTCAATCTGATTTGGGTTTTGATTTTGATTCAGATTCTAAAGCCCAACTTCCAAAACACAAACCTAAACCCAGCAGTACGCGCGTGCGTGCGGAGCAATCCGGCTACTCACAGGCCGACTTCGATGCACGGGATCTGCGCCTGCTAAAAAAAGCGTACGACGAGTTTCACGATCGTTACGACCGGAAGGGATCACAGATCGGCACGCCGGATTCGGCGCCAGCCTGGACTGACGATCCGCGGAAAGTTTTCGAGTGGGTATGCCGGCTGGCCGGTCTCACGGTTGAGCGCGGATTACAGCTCGAAGAATCACAGAAGAAGTGGCCGGAAAAGGTGCCAGAGTGGGCACGCTCGGCCTCTGCCGGAGATTAGGAGTTCACTGTTGATGAGTGACGACACGATTGTATTAGGTAAGGGATGGTGGACGCCGCGGCCGTTGTACATGTGGGAGATCGAGCCACAGGCGCACCCGGAAGCCTGGAAGAGCAAACTAACCACCGCGCCGGTTTTCGATGAAGCGGTGAAAAACCGCGATAACTACGAACATGGCAGGATTACACACGCGACGTACCGGACGCGAGCGGTCCGCATCATTCTTGAAAGGACGGCATGAGCAAGATCGTAATCGGCGATAGCGAAGGCAAGCACCTAAAGCTGGACATCGAGCTACTGATTCCCAGCCGGCTGCTGATCCAGGCGAACTCGGGCGGCGGAAAGTCGTGGCTGTTGCGGCGCCTGGCGGAGCAGTTGTTTGGCAAGGTGCAGACGATCATCCTCGACCCCGAAGGTGAATTCTTCACGCTGCGCGAAAAGTTCGGCTACGTGCTGGTCGGCGAAGGTGGCGAGACGCCGGCGGATATTCGTTCGGCGGCGATGCTGGCCGAAAAATTCCTACAACTGAAAGCTTCTGCGGTGTGTGATCTCTACGAAGCCTTCCGCTCTCGCCCCATGGACCGCCGGCAGTGGGTGCGGGCCTTCCTGAATGCGCTGCTCGACGCGCCGCGCACGCTGTGGCATCCGCTAATCGTGATCGTCGACGAAGCCCACAAGTTCTGTCCGCAGGAAACTCCCAAGGCCGCAAGTATGCAGGACCGCGAAGTGATCGGCGGCTGCAAGGACGCAATGATCGCGCTGAGTACCACCGGCCGGAAGCGCGGCTTCTGCCCGATATGGGCGACGCAGCGCCTGGCGAAGCTCGACAAAGACGCGAGTGCCGAATTCTTCAATCGCCTGGTCGGCATGACCATCGAAGACGTGGACGTCGATCGGGCTGCGGACCTGATGAGCGTCTCGAAAGACGAGAAGCACGACTTCCGTTCGTCGCTGCGCTCACTCAATCCCGGAGACTTTTACGCCTTTGGTCGCGCGATCACCACGGAACGCAAGCTGGTGAAAGTGGGCGACGTCCAAACGCATCACCCGGAAACCGGCAAAGCCGCCAAGAACGCGGAGCCGCCGCCGATGCCGGAGGAAGTCAAAGGGCTACTGCCACAACTCGCGGACCTGCCGCAGCAGGCCGAAGAGAAAGCCCGCACGGAAGCCGAATTCAAAAAGGAAATCCGCGAGCTGCGCGCGCAGCTGAAGCAGGCGGAGAAACTGCAGCCAAAGACTGCAACTCCCACGGCCGGCAAGCCGGATCCGCAGCAAGCCCGGCTCTTGCGTGAATTCCGCGCGCTGTTAGGAGAAGCCATGAAGATCATCGCCAAGGTCAACGCCATCGGCTTCGATGGCTCTGCGGTCAATCCTGACGAAATCAAGGGCGCCCTGGAGCGGGCTGCCTCCGAGATCGCACGGCTCGCGGGAAATAAGCTCGAAGCGCAGCAGAAGGAATTCGAGCGCACGAAAACCGAGATGAACCGGCTGATGGCAAAACTGCAGCGCCACCTCTCCGAAGAAGAAGTCAGTGTGGCTGTGGATGTGACCAAGAACGAGCCGGTAACGGTGCGGTCTTCTTCGCGTCCAGTCCAGCCCATCAATCGAGAGAGACTGCAGCCGAGCGGCGACGGTTCAACCAACGGAGATCTGCAACGCGGCGAACGGGCGGTGCTGATTGCGATCGCGCAGTTCGGAACCGTCGAGCGGGACCAACTCACCGTGTTAACCGGCTACAAACGTTCGAGCCGTGACACCTACATCCAGCGTCTCGGGGCGAAAGGTTACGTCGAGTCCGAAGGGCGCGGCAGCGTAAGGATTACACAAGCAGGCGTGGATGCTCTTGGCTCGGATTACGAACCGCTGCCCACGGGACGCGAGCTGCAAGAATACTGGCTCGGCCGCCTGCCCGAAGGAGAGCGCAGAGTATTCGAATTTCTGTTGCAGCACGACGGGCCGGTCGAAAAAGATGCGATCGACGAAGCGATAGGGTACAAGCGATCGAGCCGCGACACTTACCTGCAGCGGCTGGGCGCCCGCTGCCTGGTCGAATCTGTCGGCCGCGGCCAGGTGCAGCTCGCGCGCACAGTCACGGAGGCCGCATGACCGACCTCGCCTCCTCGATCGCCGATCGCGTCTTCCACTACACCCGCAACTGCCGCTGCGGTCCTTGCCACAAGCAATGCATCGAATGCTCGGAGTGCGACACCTGCCGGACGGTGATCCTCGGCCTGATTCGCGCCGAGATCGAGAAGTCAAAATCGAAGAATGAAGCGAAAGGAGCAGCCGCTTGATGCAACCCTCGCTTGCGATCGCCCGCCTCTCCGATGACGAGCTGAAGCGGATCTACCTGGAGGTCCAGCGGCGGACACTGGAGCCGAAGTTCCTTCACTACTTCGCCGAAGCCCTGCTATCGGCCGAGAAGCGCGAAGACTTCATGACGTTGCGACCGATCGCGGTGCTCTTCGTGGGGAAGTACGGGCTCGGTTGCTACCTGTGCGAAGAGCCGCCGGAGATGGGAATGGAGAAAAGCGCATGAATCGCCACCCCTATGCGATCAAGGTCGTCCAGAAGAACGGCGACGAAAGCTATCTGCGCGAAACCAACGGCCAGATCACGCGCTTCCCGAGCTACGCTGCCGCCATGAAGCAACGCGAATTCATGATGGTCGGCATGAAGAATGAGGTTCAGTCGATCAATGTGGTGAAGTACCCCAAGGGAACAGCTGCGTGAGCGCGAAGCGAGTCACAAAGAACCCGAACGAATGGGACGGCGCCGCGCACTTCTCACTGACCACCAGTCTGCAAGTTGGCAGAATTCTAGAAGGGATGCTGCACATCGGGCTGTTCGGCGACAACTATCCCGAGATACTCGACCGCATCGTCTGCCAGTGGGTGATCGAGCATATGGACACGCTTAAAGCGATGGGAGTGGAACTGCCGCAGGTGCGGCGAGGCTAGGAGCGTGATCCGATGGCCTGCCACTATCTCTACAAACACGGACAATTCCTCGGAGTAGTTTGCGAAGGACGCGAGAAGCGACAATTCTGCGCGTGCGGCCGAGTCAGTGATCTGCTGTGTGACTGGAAAGTGAAGACGAAGAAATCTGGCACCTGCGATGCTCCGATCTGCCGGCAATGCGCGCTCGAAGTTGGCCCGGACAAGCATCTCTGTAAAGCACACCAGAAGGCGTATGCGGAATGGAAGAAGCGCAACCCCGGAGCGATTCCACCGCCCGATTACTCGCAGCTATCCCTTCTCTGAATTGCACGTCCAGTGCGCCACTCCATTGATCTTTTCGCCGCGCTCGTTGAACACCCGATCATCCCGAAATGCCGCGTGCATCCCGCGTCTACGCTGGTGTTCGAAGGTGACGTCAGTGAGTGCCAGCCGCTTCTCGCAGAGGCAGCAGCGGTAGTTCTGCAGCTGCAGCATCAGCTCGACTCGCCGCTTGTACTCGCGCCATCCGGACGGAGAATCCTGGCACACCTCACGGCCGTCGGGATACTTGCGCACGGCGCCGTCAAGGACTAGCTCATAGCGCAGCGACGGGCCTTTCGGTTCCGGCTTCCAGTTGTAGGCCGAGCGCGGGATGGGCCTTCTACGAATCATCGTTTTAACCTGCGAAGAGCATTGCGACTTATGACAGCTTTCATGCCATCCTCGACGAATTGAATCAGACAGCTGTTCATCGTTCCCCTCGCCAGCACGTAGCAGAGCTGTCCTTTTCTGCGCCCGTCAAAGGTAGGCATTCCGAGGTAGCGCGACCATCGGTAGACGTACAGCGGGAACGAGCGGAGACGGCGGAAGCTCACGCGACCTCTTCCGCCGGCACATCCAGTTGGAACTCGAACGGCTGCCCGAATCCCGTCGCGTCAAATTCGGAGATGAACGTGATCGCTTCGGGCGGCAGCGGGATGAAAGCGTTGCGGTTGACCAGCGGGTAGCAGGTGGTCTCTTCGACCACCCACTTCAGGCCGGTAGTGCGAAATAGGGCGATGCAGACCGGGCAGGTCCAGGTGTTGCGGCGCTGCCCGTCTCCGATGTCTTTCGAGGTGACTTGAATAGTGAGGGTAGGCATCAGATGCTCCTTAGAACGGCGTGACTGTGGCCGCGTCTTTGCAGTTTGCCTTGCCCATCTGCATGGCCTCCAGCAGTGAAAGGTTTTTACCGGGATGATCCACGTCCTCGGTGGCCATCTCGATGCAGGCGACCAGGTCCTCGTCGGTCTTGGGCGGGTCCTTCTTCATGCGCTCTTCGAGCGCCAGCAGAATGTCGAGATGCCGCTGCAGCTCGGGTAGGCCTTCGCGCTCAAATTCGGTCTTCGAGCGCGTGTGGGTGATCGCCTGTCCGATGATCTGGCGCATGCGAATCGCGTCCTTGGTTTGCCCGCCGGCGAGGATCGACATCGCGCCTTCCCACTTTTCGAGCGCAATCTGCTTTTTGATCTGCTCCTCGTGGGCGCTGCGCTCGTCGCCGGTTTGGAAAAGCACCGAACTCGACGGCCGCTCAGTTTGCGCTACGGCGTGCGCGCCGCCGATGTTGATCGAATTGAAGTAGGGGAGGAAGGATTCGGCGACCGTCTTGTAGTAGCCGGGCTTGTAGGCGGGCTGGTCCTTCCAGGAGAAAGCTTTCCCGTTGAGCGACCAGACACGGCACTTTTTTACCGTGGCCACGTGCAGCATCTGTGACTTGAAGGTTTTCCGCGTCCGGCCGCGCACCTTCTCGAAGCGAATGAAGTCCGGGTCATCCACGGCCGTGGTCTCGATCTCCAGGTCCGGCTCGTGGCCGAAGTCTCCCTCCGCCTTGATCTTGGTGCCGCTCTTCGACAGTTCTTTGACCAGTTCGCCTTTCTCGTCGGGCATCTCGATTTCGTCCCACACGAAACCCATCCGGCCGGTGACTAGGAAGTGAACGTTGGAGTCCTGGAAATCCTGCGCGAAGGGCGCCCACTCTTCCTTGATTCGGCCGATGCGCTGCAGGCGCGGTCCGCGCGCCTTCATGCCCTCGGTAAAGAGGTCCTGCCAGAAGTGCGACACCGAATCGACGCCGACCGCGCACGCGCCGTCCTTCAAGGCATCCCGCGAGGCAGCAAGTAGGTCGAGGAAGGAACGGCTGCGGTTGAGTAGCAGTGGAACTTGCTCGGCCTCGAAGATGTCGATCACGAAATCGACGCCCTTCTCGGACGCAAGCCAGGCGACCGGCGCCGAGTTGTGATACGTCTTTGAGAGATAGATCAGGAGCATCGCCATCAATGTAGTTTTGCCCGTGCCTTTCGGCCCGAACATCGAGCCTTTGACAAATCCGACTCCTTTGGTTGCTGGTAGGAACGTCATAGAGTTCTCCTTTTGGTTGTGAGTTCATACGCGAAGCAGACGAGCGAAGCCGCGCCGATGCCGGTGAAGGCCAGCACATCGAACACGGCTTCGAGGAACGAAAAGATGTTGTGGATTTCGGCGAGTAGGCTAGCCACGGTTCACCTTCCAGCAATCGAGGCAGTAGGTGTAACCGCTGTCGGGATCAGTGATCGAGCCGATGCCGTCGCAGGGCTGCATGTCGGCGCGGTCGGAGCCAAACTCGTACCAGAGCTGACACGAGCCGCGCTCGTCTTTCTCCTGATAGCTTTCGCGGAGCGCGTACACCGGCTCGGGCAGGATCGGCATCTCGGCGGTGATGGCGCGCACGTTCAACTGTTCGGCTTTACGTACGGCGATTTCTAAAAGCCGGTGGCGGGAGACGGTGCGTCCGGTTTCGGTGGCGACGACTTTCCAGACGTACTCGGGGGAAAGCGTCGGGAAAACCAGAAAAGGGAGAGATTTCGGTACAGTAGATGTAGCCACGGGTGACCTCCTGTATAGGTCGCTTCTGGTTAGGGCTGATCGGATGCTTCGAACATCCGGTCGGCCCGTTAAAGGCCGCTACGATTTAGAACGGTACGTCTGCGTCCGTGATCGGATTCTCGGGCGTGATCGTGGTCAAATCCAGCTGGCGACAGAGCCATTCTTTGCCGCTACCCTTCTCAGCGAAGACCCCGATCTTGATCTGAACATTCGCATCACTCGCGCTCGGTTTTGACTCCATCGTCTTGTCCTTCGTTACCATGCCTGTACATTACTGCGAACCGCTTCGCATGTCAAGAACTCGATTTGCTCTGTTTTCATCGTGATACGAAACGCTTCGCATCGGCAGGAGAAAGTGTGTGGTAAAAATGTGAGCGATGGCGAAAAACCCCGCAGCTGTTGCGCTAGGCAGGCGTGGAGGGAAGGCCCGCGTCAAGAATCAGACCGCCCAACAGCGCAAGGACTCCGCCCGCCGAGCCGCCCAGGCGCGCTGGGAACGAGAGAAGAAGAAGTCCAATGCCTGAGTGGCGAACTGGTCGCAATGTGCTTGTGAACGTGTACGACGGCGACCGCCCAGTCTGCCAGTGCCACACGGTTGCCGACGCCAAGCTGATCGTCCGCGCGGTGAATGCGGTCAAGAGGATCGCAGAGCGCGTGCGAATGGTAGCGAAGAAGAAGTGAAGTCGCAGGTTTACTCTCTCGCCATCACGCTCCACGCCTGAGAACAGCCACATATCAGTCATGCTGCGAACTCTATCTCCCTCTTCCGCCGATAGCCGAATTGTACTAAGTAGTTACTCCTAAGAAACCCCTCCGAAACCAGAAATAGATGGCATAGCACGTTCGTAATGTGGTATTTCTAGGGCAACCGCAGGTACTCTGGGGTCGCGACCTTGAGTTGTACCTGCGAAACCTGCCTGAATCACCTACCTGCGCGTTGTGGGTTTTCGCAACTGAAAATTAAAGGGTCGTAAATGCTGCGCACGCAGCCGCGCTCCTCAGAAGGCACGCCTGTGCGAAACAGGACGCTCGACCTTCAGGAAACCTCCGTCTCAAAACTCACCGACTCCATTCATATGGCCAAACCATCGTCGAATCGCCGCCTGTTTCAGGCGGACGGGTACACGTTCATCCGCTGGATCGAAGAGTGGGATGTCGAGCGCATGCTGACCGCAAAAGAAATCGAGGCCTGCTTCGACATCCGCACCAACCGCGCGCTCGGCTTCAAGCTGGTGGCGCGCAAGTCGGAGTCGATCTCGGACACGTCCTCGCTTCTGCCGTTCTCTCGCCCGACGCGTCCCGAGGACAAGTTCCACTACGAAATCCCGCACGCCGGCGATTGCCGCTCAGTGTGCATCCGCCGCTTCCGTCTGCGACGCAAGTTAGAAGATGGCAAGCACCTGCTAGTGAGCCGCGTGCTCAAAGTTTCAGCGAGGAAGATAGACTTCACGGCGACCGCTTACCTTCCGCCGACGCACCCTAGAGGCGTCAATCCGTCGCATCCGAATGCTCCTTCTTCCTCGCTGGATTCAGCGATGGTATCGCCGGCGTGAGCCTTCGTTGCCGTCGCGACCGAACTCCGATGGGCACTTCGACATCATTTATGTGGTCACAGCCATCAAGCTCTCGGAGGGCGGTTACAAGCTTTCGCAGGAAGCGCTCACCTGCATCGCGATGCTCGGCTGGGAAGGGCTTACCCACAACGAGCGCCGCGACGGATTCGAAGTTTTGATGAGCGCGCACGATTACGTGTGGAAGGACCGGACGAAAGACATGGTCCACCGCCTGGAAGTCTGCGAATTGCTGTTTGATCTGGCGGAGAGATGCGCGACCCGCTCTTGATTGTCTCCGATGAACAGCCGGTGCCGGAGCAGCGCATCCCGGACGAGTGGCGCGCGAAATATCTCGACCGGGACATCAGCAAACTGCCTACCGATGTTCTTCACGCCTTTGATGACATTCACGAGCTGCGCAAGCAGCGCCGGCGTGACAAGGACCTGATCATTGCAGAGCTCATCGCGACCAGGCGAAGGCTGAAGTGGGCGAAACGGCAAATCTGGATTATGTCGCTGTTGGTGAGCCCGATTCTCGGAGCGGCAGCCAAAGCGCTGATCGACTGGTTAGTAAAGTGAGGTTCGCTCGAATCATTCTTATTCTTTCTGGACTGGTTTCAAGTCTTGCCTGCGCCCACTCTTCTCATCCGGCCTTCTCCGTAAATGCCCTGATTGACGCGCAGTGTTTGACCGCACCACTATTAATGCAGCGATGCGACGCTCGTAGCCAGCCACTGCGATGCGAGAAGGTGAAAGTCAGTTTCAGAAAAGGCTGCGAGCGGCTGGAGGTTAGCCGTGAGAACATGCCAGCCCCGAGGTGAACTGGAGTCGGTTGGGAACCTGATCAAGCGGGCGCTAGAACGCGCCGGCGCCGATCCCAGATTTTATTTGCCGCAACGCCCTTTCCGGCACACGAGGAGTTCGAAACCTGCAGCCAAAGGCTGCAACAAAAGCAGCGGGCGGCTGCAGGGCGTACAGCTGGAGCTGTTCGCACCAACACTAAAGACCGAGATGGAGCTGTTCGCACCAACACTAAAGACCGAGAGTCAACCGTTGATCGAAAGTGAACCGTTGACCGCGATTCATTCGCAGATGAAATCGAGCGCGATCACGCCCGAGAATCCGATCACGGACGCAGACGTACCGTTCTAACAAATGAGCACCGCAAGTATCGGCAATTCAGTGAACACCACCCTCGCAGACGTACGAGAACGCCTCGGACACTTGTTCGATGAAGTCGAAGAAGACAGAGCTGCGAGCGTCACCGCGCCCCGCAAGCAAATATGGACCTGTGGCTGCGGCCAAGATCGCGTGTACGGGCTGGACGTGCCGCCCGACGTTCTCGAAACCTCGGAAAAGATGCTGAAGTGCACGAGCTGCCAGTCTGCCACGCCGCACGCGTTCCGTTGCATCACCAAGACCGACTTACGCTGAGATGCGGACCGGTTACCGATTCGAGCGGCGCGAATGCGCCAAGTGCCATCAACTGATCTCGGTCGTGCAGTTCTCCAAGCACGAAGGCTCGAAGGCCTGCGCGGACATCGCCAGGGCGAACCTGAAAGCACAACAATGCTGGGCCCGCAAATGACCCAAGTTCTCTACGCGGCAAGCGCAGCCGCCGTCATGCTCGTTGCGCTGAACCTCTTCGCCTCACTCATTCGATGAACCCTCTAGCTGAACACGGAGACGCGATCTCGGCTGCTTTGTCCGAGCAGCCGGTGATCGTCAACCCCGACTTCTTCGTGCACGTCCATGAAGAAGAGCTTCTACGGTTGCGTACCATGTTGATACCCTTCGTCCGGCGTCCGCTCGCTCGCGACGTTGACCGGCGGGTGCTTTGCGACTCCTGCCTTGCGGGAATCCACAAGTGCGCCGAGATCGACTGCCCCTGCGCGTGCCGCGAGAAGTTCCTACCCGGCGATCTTTGTATTCACGAAGTGTTTGCGGCCAGAGCTACGCGGCGTCCAAGGATCGACCTCACATGAGAGCTGCGCGTTAATGGAGCACTTCGAATGCCGCGACTGTCTTCACGTTGGCTCGCTCGACGTGCACGGCGCCTGCGAACGTTGTGGAAGCCAGGCGGTCATCTCCGTCGAGGTCTTGTCAGTCCTCTGCCAGCTGAAGACGAACGCGACGATCCCGGCGAATGCTTCGAGCTGCCGCTTGACGGCGTGAACGATGGCGATGGCGTGTAAAAACTGCCGCGCCGAACTGAGCGGCAAATACCCCACGCACCTGGTCCAGGGCAGCGTTTACTGCGACCTGTGCTTCGACCTGCTCTGGACCATCCTGTCGAGCGTTTACTTGCTGCGCGCGCACAACGAATTCGTGCGCGAGAAAATCCGCCGGCGAGCGCGTCTCTTTGGAGACTGAGCCGTGGCCGCAAAGAAAAAGCCGAAGCCGAAAGCGAAGCAAAGTAAGGCAAAGGGCAAACGCAAAGACAAGCGCGCGCCTAAGACCGATCACCTCAAGCCGTATCAGTGGAAGCCGGGGCAGTCGGGGAACGCCGGCGGGCGGCCGTCGAAAAAACCCATCACCGATGCAATCCTCGCGGCGATGGCGGAAGAGCCCCAGCAGGTCCGCAGGATAGCGAAGAACCTGCTCAAGCGCGCGGCCAAGTCCGACTCGTCCGTCGTAGTGGTGAGAGACACAGTGCAAGGTAAACCTGTCCAGGAAGTCTCCGGACCCGACGGCGGCGCGATCCCGGTCACGGTCGAAGGAATTGACGAGGCGCTGATGAAGCTGCTCGCCGCCGCGGAAGAACGCAGGAATGAAAATAAGTCTACTGCCTAACTCTCTCTAAATGTCCGCTCAACCCATTCCGGTTGCGAAGCTCGCTTCCGTCCTTCCCTTCCTCACCGAAGACGAGAAGCTCTATGCGCTACGCCTGCTGAAAGCCCGCGAGGCCGCGGCGCCGCCACCGAAACCGGTATCGGCCGAGGAGCTCGTCACCCTCGAGGCCGACCTCGCCTCGTTCGTGAAGGCCGCCTGGCCGGCGCTTCATCCGGGCCGCAAGATGGCCTGGGACTGGTCGGACGATCTCATCTGCGAGTGGCTGACCGCCGTGCGCAAACGGCAGGTTACGAGGTTAATAATTAACGTCCCGCCGCGCACCGGGAAGACCACCAAAGCCACGATCTGCTTCCCGGACTGGACCTGGGCGACCGATCCCGCGCACTGCTTCATGTTCGGGTCTTACTCGGCCGAGCTTTCAACCGAGCACTCGGTTGCGCGTCGGCACCTGATCACTTCGCCCTGGTACCGCGCACTGTGGGGAGATAAGTTTTCGCTTTCGCTCGACCAGAACGAGAAGCGTCAGTTCGATAATGACAGGCGCGGGCAAATGATTGCTACCTCCGTCGGCGGGACCGCAACCGGCAAAGGCGCGGACACGATCATCGTCGACGACCCGATCTCGATCAACGACCGGACGTCGGACGCGATCCGCAAAACCGCTAACGACTGGATCGATTCGACCCTCAAGTCGCGCCTAAACGATCCCGCAACCGGCGCGATCGTGATCATCATGCAGCGCGTGCACGAGCTCGATCCCTCCGGCTACCAGCTCGAGCACGACACCGGCTGGGAACAAGTCTCGATCCCGCTCGAGGCGGAAGAGCAGAAAACTTACAGCTTCCCCATTTCCGGCCGCACGCATCTCCGCGAGCGCGACTCGGTGATTCACGCGGACCGCTTCCCTGCGAAGACCGTACTGAAACTTAAAGCCAGCCGGCTCGACTGGGCCGGACTCTACCAGCAGCGCCCGGCACCGATCGAAGGCAATCTGATTAAGCGCTCGGAAGTGCGCTACCACGGCGGAATCGATCCCGTTACGGGCGAGAAAGACCCCGAGCTTCCCGCGAGCTTGGACATGGTTTTGTTGTCGGTCGACTGTTCGTTCAAGGACCTCAAGACTTCGGACTACGTCGCGATCGGCGCGGTCGGCGTAAAAGGCCCGCGGCGCTACGTGCTCAATGTCGTGAATGCCCACCTCGACGTAGACGGCACGGAAAACGCCATCCTGCGCATGCGACGCGAGCAGCTCGCACTCGGGCGATCCGTCTCCGCGGTGCTGGTCGAAGACAAGGCCAACGGCCCGGCGGTGATCAAGCGGCTGAAGAAGAAAATCCCGGGCGTGGTCGAAATCGAGCCCCAGGGCGGGAAGATCGCGCGCATGTTCGCAGTGGCCCCGGAGTGGCAAGCCGGCGACTGGTCGGTCGACCGTAATGCCGCCTGGTGCGAACCGTTCATCCAGCAGATCACCATCTTCCCCGCGGCCGCGCACGACGATATGGCCGACATGATGTCGCAGGCCGGGATCCACCTGCAGCGCCCGGTACACGGCTTGATACAGGCATGGGCGGCGGATGCTGCGAGAATTGAGGCGGAGAAAGCGAAACCCGTGACCGCCGACGATCTGAAGAAGCAGCCGCAAGCCCACAAGGACGAGCAATTCGGCCGCACCGTGACCAATAAAGGTCTGGGTAAGGTGATGACGTCGGTGCAGCAGACCGACAAGTGTCCGAACTGCGGAAACGCCTTCCTCTCGCGCTTCGGCGAGGGACAGTGGAAGTGCGGCGCTTGCGGCAAAACCGGAAAGGACTGAGAAGTCATGGCAAAGAAGAAGACTGCGGTTGAAGTCGAAGCGGCGGCCGAAACCACACAAGCGGAAGAAACCACCGAAGCGACTGATCTGCAGCAGGCTGCCGGGCGCGAGGAAGAGCAAACCGCCGCGGCTGCAGGCGAAGAGACGGAACGCCGTCCGGATCCCAGCCAGGTGCGCATACTGAACCGACACGGAAACTGCGGGAACTGCGGCAACGCCCACATTGCGCGCTACGGCGAAGGCAAGTGGAAGTGCGTCTGCGGCGCGGGGAACTGTTGACGCTGAAGTTTAAATACCGCACGCTGCGCGTGGCGGTCCGCGTCATACACGGCTTCGTCCAGGCATGGGAGAAACTTTGCACGGTTACGGTTGCACTCTATGATCGCGCCAAGTTCAACCTGGTCCGCCTGAGAGTTCATTACCTTGTCGAAGTCAGCGAGTCGGCGAAGTGCCCAGCCTGTGGGATCCGGCAGAAGCACAAAATTCAGTGGGTTGACGACTACCAGTCGGTAATGCACGAATGCGCCCGCTGCAAAGCCCACTGGGGCGAGAAGCCGGTCGCGAAGCTCGAAGCGTGGAAAGTAAAGCCGATGCCGATGCCCGACGAAGAGCAGTCGAGCGAAGAAGTGAAGACCACGTCGAAGATCCGGCAAGTTGTGTAGTAGGGTTAGCTCATGGCACAACAAACACCAGAAGCGAAACCTGAGCCCATAAGCGGCGGAGCCCACATGTTGAAGTATGAAGACATGAGCGCAGCTGCCAACTATTTTCAGTACCGCGGATGGATCACGGCCGAGCAGCAGCAACACATCGAAAGCGAAATCAGACAAATGTCAGCGGCGTCGCCGTCGGGAACGTGGCGCCCAGCCGGGTCTTAGCGCGAATTGTAGTAGTATGCCCGACCTGCAGAAGATCGAAGGCAGCTCGACCATCGCCGAAGTCGGCTACGAAAAAGACTCGCGCCAGCTGACCGTGCGCTTTCACCACGGCGGTACGTATTCGTTCGCCGATGTTCCCGAAGACGAACACAATGCGCTGCTCACGGCGCCCTCGATCGGGAAGCATTTTCACGCGCGCATTCGCGGTTGCTATCCCGCAACCAAACTGACTTAAAGAAAACCCTCCGTGGCCAGCGACTTCTCTAGCGCCAACCCCGGCAAGAGCCGGCTACACCTTCCCGCCGGCGTAGCTTCGCCGCTGCCGATCTCCGCGATCGCGCCGACAGGCGGTACCGGAACCATCCGCGACATATCGAGCGACTATTGGTTTGGCCCGCTCCAACCGGTCACGCCCGTCGCGCCCTCGGGCTATCGGCCGCGCCAGTACGGCTACCAGCCGGGCGCTAATCTCATCTGGCAGCCGCGCGGCGAACAGGGCGGCATCACGCCGGAGACGCTGGTTGCGCTTTCGAAGTCCTGGGACTTGCTGCGCATTGTCATCGAAACCCAACTCGACCGGCTGTGCGCGCGCAAGTTCGAAGTCCGCGCCAAGAAATCCGCGAAGGACAGAACCAACAAAGACTGGAAAGAGCGCAACCTGTCGGACGCGAACGTCCAGGCACTGAACAACTTCCTCGCCTATCCCGACGGGCTTCACCCGTTCCCCACCTGGTTGCGCATGTGGCTCGAAGACATGATCGTCCTTGATGCCACTTCGCTTTACCTTGAGCGCGACTTAAAAGGCCGCATCGCCAGCGTGCATCCGCTCTGGGGAGGCACCATCAACCGCCAGCTCACAGACCAGGGCATTACGCCGCCGCCGCCCTACGTTGCCTACCAGCAAGTTGTGTACGGCTCGCCGGCATGTAACTTCACCACCGACGACCTGATCTACTTCATGCGCAACGAGAAGACCTACCAGCGCTACGGGTTCTCTCCGGTCGAGCAGATTCTTCTGACGATCTCGATCGCGATTCGCCGGCAGAGCTTCCAGCTCGACTACTACACGTCGGGGAATATTCCCGAAGCGCTGTGCTTCCTGCCCGAGAGCGTGCAGCCCGACCAAGTAAAAGAGGTGCAGGGCTGGTTTGATTCGGTCATGGCGGGCGATCTGGCGAAGCGCCGCCGGCTGACTTTCCTGCCCGGGTACGGCGACGGCAAGCCGAACGTGATCTTCCCCAAAGAGCCGCTCTTGAAAGACGAAATGGACGAGTGGCTGGCGAAGGTCGCCTGCTACTGCATCGGCGTCTCCGCGCAACCGTTCCTGAAGATGATGAACCGAGCCTCGGCCGAGCAAGCGCAGGAGACTTCGGAGAACGAAGGCCAGGAGCCTTTCTTGCAGTCGATCGAGTCTGTGCTCAACCTGATCATCCACAAGATGGGCTTCACCGACTACGAAGTGGTGCGCCAGCAGGCGATCGAGCAGGACATCCTGAAAGCCGCGCAGGCCGACAACTTACTGACCGGCAAAATCTACACCACCAACGAAGTACGCGAGCGCCGCGGCGAAGATCCTCGTCCGGAAAAAGAAGCAGACATGCTCGGCGTCTTCTCGCCGCAAAACGGATTCATCCCGATGCAGGCCGAGGCCCAGCTCGATCGGCAGAAAACACTCGGCACCGACCCGGAGACCAAAGCGAAGCACGCGAAAGAGGCCGCAGCTGCCGCACCGGCGCCGGTCGCGGAACCAACGCCGGACAAGAAAACAAAGCCGGCGAAGAAAGCGAACGGCCACACCCACTTCTCGGTGTGCAAGAAGCACGCCGGCAGCTATCCCCGAACCTACTGCCATGACTGCAACGTGGCCAATATCGCCCGTGAGATGTCGAAGCAAATGGCGAGCGAGATCGTGCAGTGAGCGCAGCTCTCGCTACTCCGCTGCAGCTGGTCCCGAAGCAGGATCACGCGTCAAAGCTTGCTGCGATCGAGGAGCGGCTGACAGCGCGGCTGACAAAGTTTTTCGCAACCGCTGCGAAAGCCGCGTCGCTCGCGGTTCTGAAGCAGACGACACCTGCGACAAAAATTGTTCGCAAAGCTGACAACGAGCCACCCGACTACGAGCTCCTCGCTTCCTCCGCCTTTCAGGCAATCGACTGGGAGCCGGTAGTCCAGGAGATTGAAGACGACATCGAGGAAGCGGTCGAAGAAGGCGGACTCTCGGGGCTTGCCTACATCGAGGTCTCGGACGAGGACCTGTTCGCAGAAGTGAACACGATCGCACGCGACTTCGCGAGGAAGCGCGCAGCGGAGCTGGTCGGCATGAAGTACACGGCCGACGGCGAGCTGGTGGCGAATCCCGACGCACAGTGGGCGATATCTGAAACCACGCGCGAGGACCTGCGCGACCTGATCGAAGCCGCCTTTGAACGCGAGGCTCCGATCGCGGACCTGGTCGACGAGATCAAAGCGTCCTCGATTTTCTCCGAAGCCCGGGCGGAGATGATTGCCGCGACCGAAGTGCAGCGCGCGCAGATCTTGGGCTCGGTAGAGATCTGGCGAGAGAGCGGCATCGTCGAGACCGTCATCTGGCAGGTGTCGAGCCTCGGGCCGTGTGACGAATGCGCGGACAATGCCGATCAGGAAGTTGACCTCGGCGACGCGTTTCCGTCGGGCGCTCAGTATCCGCCGGCGCATCCTTTCTGCCGCTGCGTGCTGCGGCCGGGCAAGGTCAACGCTTGACCTATCGGATTTACTACGGTGGCGGCGAACGCGAACATGCGTGGATCATTCAGACGGTTGAAGGGCAGGAAGTACGCACGGTGGCCACGGCTCGCGAAGTATTTCTCTTTGCCGATTGCACGCTCGCGCCACAAGTCGAAGGCCCGAAACCGAACGGCTACTTACTGGTGAACGGCAAGCTCGAAATCAAGGATGGAGTGGCAACCATCCACAAACCCTAACTCGGAGACCACAACCATGAGCAACAAAACCCAGCGCGGCCGCTTTCAGAACGACTTGATGAAAGCCAACCACGAAATTCTTCGCCTCGGCAACATCTGCACCCAGCAGGGCCAGCAGATTTCGCAGCTCGTGAACATGCTGTGCGCCGTACTCGTCAATCACCACAAAGGTTCCGTAGACCTCTCGCCCGAAGACTGTCTGCGCTCGCAGGAAATGATGGTCAACGCGAAGTCGCTCGACCGGATGGGATGTGTGCGAATCAGCGCGAAGCCAGTTGGAGCGGACAAGCTGCAGCTGACCGACGCACCGCCGCCGGCTCCAGCACCTCCAGCTGCGGGCTTGGCGCTTGTGCCGTCCAAAGAATCGGCAACGCTGGAACAGGAGCCGCAGCCGGAACCGTTGACTTGTTTCGATCCGTGGCATGCCGACGAGAACGCGATCGGGATTCGCTGCTCGTTGTGCGGGGACAGCAGGAAACTTCCGGCGGAGATCGCCTAGTCGTTTGCGATAACGCTTTTAGAAAGGAAACCTCACGGTTATGCAAGCATTCTCTCGATTCGGCCGTATTGCCCTCGTCCCTCTGCTTCTCTGCGCTCTTACCTTTGCCCAGCGCGCGACCGGAAATGCAGTGATCTCGTCAAGCGGTGCGCAGGTCAGCTTTCCGAACTCGGTCGGCGGAATGACGGTGAGCGTCGAAGAGCTTATTGCCGGCGCGCCCGCGACCGTCTCAATCGTAATCTCGGGATGCAAGAACGGCGCCACCTGCGACGTGCTTGACACCTACACCACGGTTGCCAATGCGATCCGCAACCCGGCGCCGGCAAAAGCCTACGACTACTTCCTGGTCTCGGCCAGCTGGACCGGCGGTACAAGCGTTTCGGTCACCCTGAATTACACCTCAACCATCGCACGCAACTACAACGGGAGCGCCCCCGGCGGCACGGCGGGAGGCGACCTTTCGGGGAGCTATCCCAACCCTACGGTAGCGAAAGTGAATGGCTCTACTCCTGGCGGAAGCTGCACCAATGCAGTCGTGACCTCCGTCAGCAGCAGCGCCGTTCCTGCGTGCACCCCCTCGCCAAGCGTGACTCGCATCAGCGTGAACGGGGCGACCACGCTGGTGGCAGGGGACTTCACGCTGAGCGCGGGCTGGGGATCAACGGCGACTACAGCGATCACCGTCGCAACCTCCAAAGATTCAAGCGAACGTAACGACCATCACGACCGGCGGATCCGGGATCGCGGCGAATCCGACCTATACGCTGACCTTTCACGACGGCACCTGGACGCAGGTCCCGGTGTGCACAGCGATCCAAACCGGCGGCAATGACATCATTGCGGACTTGACCGTGACCGCACGATCGGCGACCGCCTACACCTTCCAGTGGAACGGCACGGCAACCACGGCGAAGACCTACGAAATTTCCATTCAGTGCATGGGGAGCTAGAAGATGACAAGACTCAAGCACGCGCTTCTCGTCGGCTTCATTATGGCCGGCTGTGTCTTCGCGCAGGTGTACAACTCGACCACCGGCCGATACCACGGGAGCGCAAGCGGCGTGGCACAGAAGACTGTGCTCGCCTCCGACTACACGAACGCGACCACCACCTTCTCGAATGTCGGCTTTTCGCTAACGGTCGCGGCCAACACCAGCTACACGCTGAGCTGCACGCTGATCTACCAGGGATCTACAACCACTGCCGGCCCCAAGTTTCAGTTCACCGGACCGGCTTCGCCGACTAACGTGCTGGTCGGAGTGAACGGGGGAACTGGCGCGACCGCGATGGCGAACGGTGCAGCGACAGCTTTGTCGTCGGCCGTGACTTCGCTCGGCACGTTAGGCGACACGGCCACCAATCACGTCGGCACCGTGACCCTCGGTTTAGTCAATGGAGCGAATGCGGGCACGGTACAGCTTCAGGCGGCAGCGAACGGATCCGGCACGGTGACGATCAAAGCAGGGAGCGCCTGCACCAGCCTTTAAGACTTTTGCGCGGCCACTGCCGCTTGGCTTTTTTCGTTTTCGCGCTCCGCGTGAGCGCCGCACGTAGCCACCGAATCATGCAGCCACATAAACACACCGGGCGAGATTTCCCGGCGCACGGGCTCGCGTCCGAGTTTGCATTGAGGGCAGAGCTTCGCGTACTTCGCTTCGGGACTGACCGCGCTTCCCTTTTTCTTCTTCATTCTGAGGCCATCTTATGACACCGCACACCTTCCGCAAATTCATTCCGCTCTCGAAAGTTGAAGAAGGCACCGACGGCGTCACTAAGGCCTACGGGATCGTCACTGGCGAAGCGCCGGACAAAGAGGGCGAGATCTGTGACTACGCCTTCGCCAAGAAGTCGTACAAGTCCTGGTCGAACGAAGCCGCCGAATCAACCGAGGCGGCTGGGCAGGACTTGTCGCTTGGGAATATCCGCCTACAGCACACCCTGCAGATCGCGGGCAAAGCCATCAAGCTCGACTTCGACGACACCAAGAAAGTTATCAGTGTCGGTTCGCAGACCGAAGATCCCCAAGTCCGCAAGCTCCTCAAAGGCGGCTACGTGCGCGGCTATTCGCAGGGCGGCGCCTACGCCTTCCGCAAGTGCAACACCTGCGAAACCGACATCCCCGACAACGAGGACGGCTCGAAGGGCCACTACTGCCCGTCCTGCAAAAAGAACGTGCACGTGCGTTACGGTCCGGTGATCTCCGAGGTCAGCTATGTCGACAATCCCTGCTTTAAGCAGGCGAAGTTCTCGATGGTGAAGGGCGCGAAATTTCAACTGGTGAAGTCGGACGGCTCGGCCGAGCTGCAGAACTTTGCCGAAGGAGAAGATTCGATGGATACTCAACTCGCCGAGCGGCTGGAAAAACTCACCGCCCAGCTCGAAGCCGCACTCAACAAGGATTCAAAAACCAAGCGCGTGGCCGGGGAAGACCTGACCGCCGACTGCTTCGCCTACGTGGGCGACAAAGAAGACACGTCCACCTGGAAGCTCCCGATCAAGTTCTCGACTGATGCGAAATCGAAGTCGCACGTGCGCAACGCGCTCGCGCGCTTCAATCAGACGAAAGGAATTCCCGACGGCGAGAAGGCCAAGGTGAAAGCGAAGATCGTGGCCGCGGCAAAGAAGCACGGGATCGAGGTTTCGGACGAAGCCGACAAGGCCATGAAGGCCTGGGTCGACGGCGAAGTGAACTCGCTGATCGAAAAGACCGCCGAGTCGAAGGGCATGAAGAAGGGCATGTACGAGGTCTCGCGCTTCGCCTCGATCCTGCAGGACATCGCCTACCTGCGGGTCTCGTCCGAATACGAGCGCGAGCGTGAAGGCGACGATTCCACCCTTCCCGAAGATTTACAGCAAGAGCTTGAGGCCCTGGCCGAGTGCTTCCTGGCCATGGCCGAAGAGGAAAGTTCGGAGTTAACTACAGCCGCCGACCAGGCGGGGAAAATTGGAGGACCGCTGTATATGTCAGACAAAAACGCCGACCTGGCGAAGGCGGCACGCAAATCGGTGGCGGAGCATGCGAAGGCCATGAAGGATTCGATCTCCGAGCACTGCGACAAAGTCTCGAAGGCGATGAGCGACCACAAGGATGCAATGTGCGCGCACGTCGACAAACTCACCAAAATCCTGGGCGCCGACGAAACCGGAGAAAAAGGCGACAAGCCCGAATCGATCAACATCACCGCCGAAGGCACGCCGAACCTGAAGGCCGTGGTTGCCGAACTGCAGAAGACAGTGGCGGAACTGAAGAAAGACAAGCCGGCCGAGCCCAGTTTTGTCTCGATCGGCAAAACCGCCGACGGCGTCGAAGTCTTCAAGAAAGCCGATCCCGCTCCGGCCGCTGCCCCAGCAGCTGCGGGCGACGACAAGCCGCTCACCAAGGCCGACCTCGAAGCCTTCGGAGAGAAGATGTTCAACCAGGGCGCGCAGTCCATCCTCAAGGCCCTCACGGGCGCCGAGGAAGACGACGGCAAAGGCAAGGACAAAGAAGGCGCCGACGTCAAGAAAGCTGCTGCCGCCCCGGGCGTCGGTGAGCGCACGACCACGCTGCTGAACGGCGGCCCGGTGCTGCGCGTCATGCCGGTGCGCAAAGCCGAAGACGAAGTCCCGACCACGAAGGCGCCTGACGCCGCGCAGCCTGCCGCAGTCGATGTCACGAAAGTGATGTCGGGCGACACCGCCGCGCAGCTGGCCTTCATGAAGACTGCGAAGCCGGCCGATCTTCCTCCGACCATCGCGACGGCACTCTCGCAGCGTCACCACTCAGCAAATTAGTTTTTAGGGCCGCTACCAAACCCCCGGAGCGCCCAGTTCGATTTCGAAGTGTCCCGAGCGCACACAAAAAACAGAACTCAGGAGAAATGAAAATGAACTTCAGCGAAGAAACGCTGGCGTTGATTAAAGGTCTGCGCAAGGACATCACCACGTCCGGCATCTCGACCGGAACCAACCTCAACTTTTACTACCTGGAGCCGCAGGCGAAGAACATCTACCCGGTGTTCTATCCCATCCTCGCCTCGACTCCACGTGTTAACCCGATGTTCAATGGCATGCGCGTCGGCGGCACGGCCGTGAACTGGAAGGCTGTGGTCGGAATCGATGCTGGTGGATACCCGGCATTGTCGGAAGGAAACCGCAACGCCTTCATGAACATCACCGAGCGCGACTACGCCTCGACCTTCAAATTCCTCGGCAAAGACACCGAAGTGAGCTTTCAGGCGCAGCAGTCGGGCTTGGGCTTCGAGGACAACATCTCGCTTGCCCAGCTCTCCATGCTGAATGCGCTGCTGAACGACGAAGAGCGCATGATTCTCTATGGCAACTCCGGGCCGTCCGGATCCGGCGGGAACAACGGCTACTCGCTGGGCACCACTCCGACTCCGGGAACTCCAACCACGGCAACCACCGGCGGCTCGATTCCGAACTCGGCACAGAACGTGGTGTTCTGCGTAGCGCTCACCGCGTGGGGCGTGCAGCTCGCAACCTCCACCGGCGTGAAGCTGCCCTTCCTGCGCACCAACGCCGACGGCTCGACCGACGTGATCAACGGCGGCACCGCCGTGATCTCGGCCGTTTCCGCTTCGGTAGCTACCACGGGCAGCGGCACGAGTGTGCTGAACGTCTCGGTGACTCCGGTCCAGGGCGCGTTCGGTTACGCGTGGTTCATCTCGCAGAACGCAGCGCCCACCACGGCGAACGCCTTCTTCAGCGCGGTGACCTCGACCGCAACCGCACAGCTCACCACTTACAACAACACCAACCAGGCCGCGAACGCGCAGAGCGCCACGGTTGCGGGAGCTGCCGGCAACCTAACCGCCGACCACAGCTTCAACAACCTGGACTTCGACGGCATCTGCACCTGGAACGTCAACACCGCCTCCGCCTCTCAGCCTTCGTACTACAAGGACCTGAACGGAGCGGGCTTCACCTCGAACGGCGACGGATCGATCAAAGAGTTCGAGGACGTGGCCGACTTCCTCTGGAACAACTACAAGGCGAGCGTCGACAAAATCTACGCCGGCGGCAGCTTGATCCAGTCGATTTCGAAAGCCATCCTGACCGCCTCGGGCGGACCGGGAGCGCAGCGCATCATGTTCGAATCGGGGCAGGCCGGGAAGCTCACCGGCGGCACGCTGGTCGCGCAGTACCGCTGGAAGTACTCGTCCAGCGCAGCGCCGAAGACCATCGATGTGTGCGCACATCCGTGGCTGCCACAGGGCGCGGTCCTGTTCGATATCACCACCAACCCCTATCCGGCTGCCGGGAATTCGATTCCCGCGGTGCGGCGCATCGTCTCGCTCGAGGACCACTTCTCGATCAAGTGGCCTTACCGGAAACTCGAGCACGAGCTGGGCGTGTATTGCTTCGAGACCCTCGAACACTACATCCCGTTCGCGAGCGGCCTGATCCTGGGCGCCGCCAACAAGGTCAACTAGTCGCAAGTTTGCCCGGTCTTTGTGTGCTCGCCGGGTGAATAACAGTGGCCGGTTTTCCGGGGGAGGAGTCCCGGCCGCTGTCACTTTTTGACAGAAGGATGCGAACTTAACCGAGTTCCCTCCCTCCGTCCGGGGCTGGCAGTCCGCAAGAGCTGCCGGCCTCGCTCCCTTGTTTCTTTTCGCAGTTATGCCATGCCGCGATCGCACTTGCATCGACAACGGCAACCGCGATCGTCGCGAGCTCGAGCGGAAAAACCGTCTACGTTTGCGGCATTAGTTACACGCTGGCCGGGACTTCCCCGACTTCAATCTGGTCCTCGGCTGCGAGCTGCGGGACCTCACCGACAAACCTGACCGGAACGTATGCCCCGAACACAGGCAGCGTAATCGAGATCGGGTTTGGAGGCCACGTGGCGTTCAAGAGCACCAGCGGCCAAAACCTCTGTCTCACACTTGCGGGAACTTCGCCCTCCGCGCAGGGCGTCATTACCTACGTGCAGCAATAAATCACCATGCCCACACCGCCGGCCGATCCTCGCGACCTAGTGACGCTAAACGACGCCATGACCTGGCTCGGACTGCAGCCGTCGAATGCCGCCGAGCAGCCTATAGTCCAGAACCTCGTAACCGACGTGAGCCTGTCGGTTCTCTCCTACACTGGTCGCGCGACTCTGAATTCCATCCTGCCATTCAATGAGACCTACGACGGATCCGGATCGCAGCGCCAGTACGTCAAGAACTCCCCGATTCTTTCCGTGCTCTCGCTCTCTATCAACGGCCGTCAGCAAGCGCCTTCGACCGCGTTCGGCGTTGCCGGCTATTTGATCGACCAGGACCGCAAGTCAATTTCTTTGCGCGGCGGCTCGAGCGGATCCGGAAGCTTTTCGACGACGACTCTGGGGGGATGGGGCCCGTTCTTCCAGAAGGGGATTCAGAACGTAAACGTCAGCTACCTGGCCGGCTACAGCTTGATGCCGGCTGAGCCTTACAAAATTCCCGCGACTCCGTTTCAGATCACCGTCATCAATACTGCGAGCTTCGTGCTCGACATGGGCGTGACCTACGCCCAGAGCGGGATCGCGCTGGTCCCGGTGACATCCCCGCCGGCGCAAGGCCAGTACAGCGTTTCTAGCGCTGGCGTCTACACCTTTAGTGCTGCCGATTCCGGAGTGCAGATCGTTATCTCCTACGGATACAACGGAGCACCAGGCGACCTGCAGGTCGCCTGCAAACGGATTGTGGCGCTGATCTACAAGCGCAAGCCGCAGGAGGACCTGAAGTCGAAGATGATGACCGAAGGCGGGACCACGAACTTCCGCGACTGGGCGTGGCCGCCGGAAGTGAAGACCACGATCGAGAAGTACAAGCGCAGGGCGATCGTCTAGCCTGCGAGTTCTAGCCACTGATTGTCTAACTCATGATCTCGCTCACTTTTTCCGGATCAGATGCGACGCTGATCGCGCGCTTCGAGCGCAAAGCGAACCTCGCTGTCCATGCGCTCGCGTCGAAACTGCAGGCGCTCAACTTCCAGCTGCAGGCGAAGATCGTTGGAGAGAAACTGTCCGGCCAAGTCCTTAATCAGCGCACAGGGAAAGGCGCGGCGTCGGTGCGGGCGTTGCAGGTGGAACAAGAACCAGGTCAGATTCGCGGATCCGTGCAGGCCGGGGGCGGTCCGGCGTTTTACATGCGCATCCAGGAAAAAGGCGGGACCAGCGACTACACGATCGCGCCCGTCGACAAGAAGGTGCTCGCTTTCATGATGGACGGCAAACAAGTGTTCGCGAAGATGGTGCACCATCCGGCGCTCAAAGCGCGGCCGTTCATGTCGACCTCGCTGAATGAAATGTCGCCCGAAATTGTCGAAGGCCTGCAGCTCACGCTGAACGAGGTGGCTGCGCAGTGAGCTTCGCTAGATGAACAATCCGCGCGAGACGATTTACGCGGCCTTGTTCGCACTTGGCTCCGGGCTCACCTGGACGGATCCGAATGGAGCGCAGCAGTGGCAGCTGAAGAGCCGCCGGCTGCTCGCATGGAGCGATCCGGGAGCGGGCAACCAGCCGGCTTTTTTTCAACGCGAAGCGCGCGAAGGCGCGGACCAGGTGCAGGCTTTTGGGGCAACCCGCTGGAAGCTGCGCGCGCAGTGGTGGATTTATTTGCAGATTGCGCCGGATGAAGCGACCATCCCGTCGCAGTTCATGAATCCACTGCTCGATGCGCTCGACAAGCTGTTCGTGAATCCCGCGCAGAACCAGACGCTCGGCGGACTAGTTACGAACTGCTGGATCGACGGCGAGATCGTCATGGACGATCCGGTGTATCCCGACCAGCAAGCGGTGATCGTAGTTCCGGTGTCGCTTCTCACCGGGACATAGCCGCACACAGAATAGACCCACAACCAAGCTTGCCTCGCGGCCACGGGGCAGTGCGCCGCAGACTCTTCGGCGCAAGGGCGTGGCCTGCCACTCCGAGGGCAGCTCACGCCCGAAGAAAACGTTTCGCGAATGTCGCTCGGAGAACTTCAACAGCGCACCTCGGAGGGCGCAGGTAAGTGGTCGGTCGGAACTTTAACCCTCTCGTTTAAAGGAGCGTTACCATGTTTGAATTTTTTGGAGCAGGATCTATGTTCGTCGCCCCAGTGGGAGGGAATCAGCCTGTAAACCCTTCCGCCATGGCCATCCTCGGCCTTCAGGGCGCGTCCGTTTCACAAGATCAAAAGCTGGTGGAACTGAAGGGCGCCAACAAAGGCCCGGACGATGTCGCAACTGCAGATTTCACCGTGAAGGGCAACATCGAAATGGCGCGCGTCGATGTCGACCTTTTCAACCAGGCCTACTACTCGGAAGCCATGACCACCAACGCGCCGATCGTGGTGCCGAATGAAGCTGGCACGGTTCCAGGCATGACCACGTTCACCATCACAGTTTCGGGCTCCGCCACGTGGACGAAAGACCTGGGCGTGCGCTACACCAACGGCCAGCCGCTGGTGAAAGTCTCCTCCGTGACTGCGAAGGGGCAGTATTCAGTAGCTGCCGGCGTTTACACCTTCTTCTCGGGTGATGCTTCGGCAACCGTGCTGATCTCGTACGTGAAGACCTCAACCGCGGGCACGCTGCTGACCGTGCACAATCAGCTGATGGGCTTCGGACCGATCGTCGAAGTCTACATGTGGGAGAACTACAACTCTCTCCTGAACCAATCCGTGAACAACGGCATCCATCTTTACGCCTGCCGTTTCGCGAAGAACGACCTCACTATCAAGCGCGACAACTTCGCGATGGTGAAGATGGAGTTCGAGGCCTTCCCCAACCCGAACATCGCGGGATCGCCGTGGTTTGACCTGATCGACGGCGCCGGCACCGGCCTGTGATCCTGATCTGACCGACAGCGGGCGGTGGCGCGCGAGCGCTGCCGCCTTTTGAAGTTCACACATTTCACATTGGAGGAATCGAGTTATGGCAGACGGAAAGGCAGTACCCCTGAAGGTCGGCGCCTTCTCGGTCGGCGACAAAGTCACGGTCTCCGGAAAAGCCGGCAGCGCATTCTTGCTCGGCCGCGAGGTTGGAGCGAGAAAAGACGAGGAAAGCTTTCCTGCGACGATCGTGGGCTTCGCCGGAACGGACCGTGTCATCGTCGAAGAAGATGGCGGACTGCGCTACAGCGTCACAGCCGAGCAGCTTAGAAACTAAGTTCTCTCTTCCCTTGTTTACGCAACGGGAGCGGACGCCCATTGTGCCGCTCCCGATTATTGTTTCCCGCACGCTTAACACTCTCGGAGCAACTCGGAGGAAAACATGAAGACCAAAGAAATAGAAGTTGGAGAGCAGAAGTTCACCATCGCATCACTCACCGTCGACCAGTACGAACAGTTCATCGGAGATGGGGTGACCAAGAAAGGCAAAGAGTTCATCCGCGCGCACATGGTCCCGATCGTTGCAGCATCGCTTGAAAATGCGGCCGCTGGAAATGGCAAATGGTTTGTCGCGGCCGCTTCCGATTCCATGGCCGTACGCGAGCGCAAGTGGACCGACGCCGATGTCTCAGCGACGCTCGACTTCGGCGAGCTCGAGCAGCTGTACGGCGAAATCATCCAACTGAGCGGACTGAAAACCTCGGGCGCGAAGCCGGGGGAAGCCGCCGCGGCAACGAACCAGTAAGTTTTCTTCGTTGCCGCTTGCTTCTAGAAACCGGCTGGGAGTGGGACTTCGTCGGCCGGATGGAGCTGTGGCAGGCCCTCGCGCTCACCGAGTACCGCTACTTCCATCCCTCCGCCGATTCACTCGTAGCCGCTTATCTTGGCTACAAACCCTCTCGCGCGCTGGTTGAACTTCCGACACTCTCGGAAGAAGAGAAGCAGAAGTGGGAGCGCACCGGAGTTGTCTTTTCTCCGCATGCGCCGCCGGTCGAGAAACTCCCCAACATCATCAAGGAACGTTTCCCGTTTTTAGTCCAAGGCCATGCCTGAAGACGATTCCACGTTACAGATAACCACGGTTGTCGATACGACACAGCTCGAACAGCTTCCCGCCAAAGGTGCGTCTGCGGTCAACCAGTTCGCGGACAATATGACGCAGGGGTTCGCTAAGGCTGGGCAGGCCGGCGATACGCTACAGGCGAAGATTCAGGAGACCTCCGCTGACCTCGCGCAGTTGACCGCGGCCGCGCGCGTGCAAGCGGAATCGCTGCGCGACAACTACCGCGCTCTCTACGAAGAAGCTGCCAATGGCGACGACGCGGTGCTCGAATCTCTCGGCCAGCAGGAAGCCGCTCTCGCTGCAACCAAGGCGCAAATTGCCGGAGTTCGCGAGGAGCTCGCCGGGCTGATCGAGCAGCAGCAGGAGCTTTCTTCCGTTGCGTCTCTGCCGGTGCTCGGCTCTGTGCCTGCTGGGGAAACCGCAGCCGCGGGGGGAAGCGAGGCGCAGGGCGCGGCAACTGGCGCCGATGCCGATGCGATGACCGCGCTCGCCACTGCGGAAAATGCTGCGGCCGAAGCTGCTAACCGCCTCACTGTTGCGCAGGAGGGCTTTACGGTTGCGGCGGAAAAGGCCAACACCATCGCCCTCACTCAAGCCCAGGCACTCGCAGTCATGGGCCAGCAGCAGGCGCAAGTATCAGCCGCGCTTGCGCAATCGCAAGGCCTGCAGGCGCTAGCCGCGCAGGAAGCGCAGCGTCACGCGCAAGCCGAGACCCAGCTGGCAGCTTCCACAAATGCGGCTAACGAAGCCGCCATGCTGTCGGCAGAAGCCTGGCAGGAAGCTTTTGCGGCGAAAGAAGAGGATGTAATCGCGACGCAAGGCTCTACGCTGGCGCTGGATGAAAACATCGCCGCGCAATACAGCAGCGCAAACGCAGTGCGGTCGGGAATTTCCGATCGCCAGGCCGCGTCCGCTTCGCTTCGCACGCTGGAATTGAATCTGCAGGGCTCGACCCGCGCGGCCGGAACCTTCTTGACGCAGGTGCTCGGCCTTGGCCCGGCTCTGCAAGTCGCCTTCCCGGTCATCGGTGCGATCGCGCTAGGCGAAGTTCTGGTTACCGTCGGCGAGCGGGTCTACACGCTCTACGAGAACATCGTCAACCTGAAAGCGGAAATCTCGGCGCTCGGCGAAGCCTCCGAGAAAACCGCGAAGCAGGCGGCGGACGCCAACTGGAAGTGGATCGAATCGCAGGCGGAGGTTCTCAAGTCGCAGGGCAAAATTCGCGAGGCGCAGGAGTTGCTGGCTGCAAGTTCGGGCGAAAAACCTGTCTCACTCTCGCTCGGCGTCGACGACAAGAAGCTGAAGGACCTGCCCGACGACATGCAGGCGTTCGCGCAGAAGTTGAAGGAGGTCCACACCCAAGCGCAGGCCGAATCCGTCTTCAAGGAACTGGACACGCAGATGTCCACGACGAAGACCAGGATCCAGGAACTCGAGCAGCAGATCCCGGCTCTTACTCAGCAGCTGGAACAGTCCGCCGCGCATCCGACCGGACCGGGCGGAGGCCTCGCCGCGGGAGAAGGCTTCGAGCTTTCCCATCTACAGGCGCAGCTCACCGCAGCGACCGAGTACTACAACACCCTGCAGAACCTCCGAAACACAAACACCTCCAACGCCGCGACCGAGTCCACCAAGGTCTCCGACATGGACGTTTCCGTGTTCAGGCGCCAAACGGAAGAAGCGCGACAGAACCTCGCCGCTGTCAAAACCATTCAGGACGCGAAAGCTTCGCTGGCCGAAGAAGAAGTGCGCAGGGAATTGCAGCTGGGCGAAATCTCCCAGTCGCAAGAGCTCACACAAATCCAGCAGATCGAGACCCGCAAACTCTCAGCCATCATCCAGGCGCAAGAGTCGGTGCGCTCCGCCATCCAGGCCGAGGCGTCGAAGACCGCGGCCATCTCCGAGAACATCGCCGAGACCGCGCTGTCGCAACACAAGATCACGCTGCAGCAAGAGCAGGAGCTCGTACGCGAAGCGGAGACCGAGAAGCTACGCACCACGCAGCAGCTTGACGCCGAGATCACCGCCGAAAAACTGAAACAGCAGCAGGACGTGATCAAGTCTCAAGTCGCCTCCGACCAGGCCGAGCTGAACGAGCTCATCCGCTCGATCGAAGTCCAGGTTGGAGCCACGAAGACCGGCAGCGCCCAGCGGGTTTCGCTCATTGAATCGGAAGTCGCGGTCGTCGGCCTCTTCTACAACTATCAGGGCGAAGAGTACGAAAAGATGCTGGCGAAGCTCGCGGCGGCGGATCGTGAGCGCGTGGCGGAGGTCCAGCGGCTCGCAACCCAGGAGCTCGAGCTGCGCCTGAAGGGAATCAAGGAAGCGGCCGACGCCGAAGCCCAGTCTACCGACAGAGCGATCGCGGACCAGCAGCGCGAGCTGAACGAGATCAACAGCATCCAGCAGTCGCAGCTGCGCGGCGCGGTCCAGGACGACAAACGTTTCGGGCTTCCGGACATCGGCAAGGTCCAGGCACTCTATCAGCAAATGCAGGATGCCGAGCAGCGCTACATCAACGGCTCGATCCTGCTGGCGCAGTCGGCAGCGGACGCGAAGATTCAGGCCCTACAGAAAGTCGAGCAGGCCGCCGAGATCGCGGCCCTCGAGGACCCGGCGAACTCCGCGAAGTTCGTGCAGGACGCGCAGGAAGCGGCGAACAAAATCGCGGGCATCGAACAGGACCTGCAGGCGAAGCTCAAGCAGCTTCGCGAACAGGGTGCCGCGGAAGACCAAAAGATCGAACAGCAACTGGTCCAGTACAAAGAGCAGGAGGAGCAGAAGATCGCCTCGAAGATGCTTCAGTACGAGGACCAGGCGCTCTTCCACTCCAAGTCTTTCGGTCAGGCGGTGCAGAACATCTACCGCGACCTCGCCGAATCCGGCATCAACGAAATCCTGCAGCTTGCGAACCGCTGGATTGCCGAGCACGTGATTATGGAGCTGGCCACGCGCCTGTTCCATCTTCACAACACCGTCGCGGGCGCCCAAGCCGACGCGCAGCAGTTGACGCAGACGGTTACAACCAACGTCTCGACCGTCACGTCCGAGGCTGCCGTCGCCGCTGCCAAGGCCTACGCCGCCTACGCTGAATTTCCTCCGGTTGCGGCGGCGATGGCAGCGGAAGCGGAAGCTTCGGTTCTGGCCTTCATCCCCGAGGCCTCCGCGGAAGGCGGCTATGACATCCCCGCCGGCGTCGATCCGATTCTTCAGGCCCACGCAAGAGAGATGGTTTTGCCGGAAGAGCACGCCGACACCATTCGCGGACTGGGCGACATCGTTCCGCACATCGCCACACCCGGTTTCTCCGTGCCTCAACTTCCCGATTTCGCGCAAGCGCTTTCCCGCGGAGAATTCTCCGGACAGATCTCCAACATCCACAGCGAGTCTCGTTCCTCGGATGAATCCGGAGGCGACTTCCACTTCCACGCCGGCGACGTGAACGCGAACGCCCTCGACCGCACCGGGGTCTCGGAAATTCTGCGCAGGCACGGAAGCGATGTAGCGAAGGCCGCCATGAAGCTCTATAAGCAGGGACACTTCTCGAAGCGTTAGCCATGCAGTACATCTTCCACCGCACCCGGGGCAAGCTCACCAAAAGCGAAACGCCGTATCCGGTGCACATCTCCGAGGTGCGGCAGAACGGCGAGCTGGTCGCCTACGCGCAGGAAGTGTCTTCGCTGGTGTTGCAGAGCGTGCTGCTGTCGCTTTACGACGCGACCCTAATTGCGGACGATCCCGACTGGAAAGGGCCGCGCGCCTAGCCTCCCGTGCCGCTCCCCATCATCAGCTTCGACCCGATCCTGGCGAACTCCGTTCGAGGCCTGGCCTGGTCGCTCAAGAAAACCGAGCAATGGAAGACCATCCGGCAGGAAGCCAACCGCCGCGTCGTCAAGCTTCCGCAGTACAACAATCCGCTCTTTCAGTGGGAGCTGAAGTGGGGCTATGTGAACGACGGCTGGCCGGGAGCGATTCAGCCGACGCAGCAATCAAACGTTCCCTACTCCGACTTCAAGGTCCTGCGCTCGCTCTACTTTCAGGCCAAAGGCCAGGGCAACGAATTTTATTTCCAGCCGCCCGATGCGATCGTTGCCGGCCAGGCGATTCCCGCGCCAGATGCGAACAACAACTCCGAAGTGGTGCACACCTACGGCGGCTACCCGCTGCCCTTTACGACGTTCAACCTCGCCGTCACCAACGTCGTGATCCTGAACAACGTGCTCACCGTTACCGTGAGCAGCCTGTCCACCCTCGCCGTGGGAATGGGTATTCTCTTCGCCGGCATCGGCACCGCGACTTTTCTCAACAATCAGACCGTCCAGGTGACGAGCATAAAGCCTGGATCGGTCACCTTCTCCGCACCCTTCGCGCACGCGAATTATTCTTCGACGCCGGACACTGGTACGGCCAGCGTCGTCTCTTACATGCAGCCGGTGAATGAGAGTGTGCAGGTCCTCGCCGGCGGAGCGCTGACTTCGATCTTCGTGAACGGATCTGCAGCCTCGAATTACACGCTGGCCGCGCCATCGACGGTCGCGCCTTATGACGGCTATGTGATCCAGTGGAACTCGACCGGCGGATCGATCCCGGTCTCGACCGATTCGATCATCGCCAACTACACCTACTACTACGATTGCGAATTTGGCGAAGACTCGCTCGAATACGAGAACTTCATGCCTTATTTGTGGAAGGTGGGCGCGCTTAAGTTTCAGCAGGTGGGCCTGTGAGGAAGGTTTACGACACCAACGGCAACGACGTGACCTCGACCGTGCTGTCGTTTCTCCGCACCAACCGCACGCTCTACATGTGCGACCTGTTAAGCCTTTCGACATGGATCTGGTGGGCGCCGCAGATGTCGCCGCAGACAGCCACGTTTTATTTTTCCTTCGGCGATTTTCCCGTGCAGACGGGCTTTCTGCAGACCGGACCGGGCGCGCCTTCGGCGGCGCAGATGTACGGTAGCACCATCCCCGCGATCTTTCTCCCGCAGCCGATGACGCGCGACAAGTTCGAGTACGGCATCGGCTTCACCGCGCAGAATGCCGACATCGACTGGTTCTGCGGCGACACTCTGGTTCCGGTAGTGGTGAGTGGCTTGATGTCGCCCTACGTTTATGTTTCGGGTGGACTAAACAGCCAGTATCCGATTTCCGCGCTCGGCCACGGACAGGGCATTTCTCCCGCCGCAGTGCAGGTCAAAGCCGGCAGACGCATCTCGATCAAATGGGTGGGAGGGCTGGCCTCGGGAAGCGGATCGGGCGGCCTGAATAGCGGTTTCGGTGTAGTGGGCTTTGCGGGAAACTCGTCGGGTGTATTTCCCGGCGCCTACGTCCCGAATGTGACCGCAGCGCAATCGGCCGCCGGGCAGCCGTGGTTTGGTGCGCTGATCGGCGGATTCGCAGATTCGACCGGGCAACTGGTCGAGCCTCCGTTTTTGATTGGAACCGGTATCGACATCGACGTTCCAATCGGAGCAACCCAGCTACTGATGGGGATCAACGATAACTTCGATACCGACGGCGACAACATCGGGCAATGGCTGGTGCTGGTCTCAGGCGGCGGCTATTGCTCGAATCAGACGCAACCTACCTGGCAGCAAGGCCTCGCCGCCGGCATGTTCGACGAATGCTCCACCAATATCTACCGCGCGTTTTTTAACGGCGACCCCAAGCAAGGCGGCACGCTGCTAGGTACGACGCTGATGTATCGCGGCTTCATCCGCGAAGCCGAGACCGCGCAGGACCACGCCAAGCTCACGATTTCGAGCCTGCTCGATCTCTTCCAGGAAGTAAAAGTCCCCACGCAAATTATTCAACCGGGAAACCGCACCACGCCTTACGTTCCGAGCGGCGTCACCTACACGGTGAGTGGACTCGACACGATCAACAGCACGGCCAGCGTGCTGCGATTTTCATCCGGCGGCGGCATCGCGGACCACGCCCTACAAGATGCCTACCTGCTCACCGGCGGAGTTTCCTCCTGGACTCCGGTGAACGGCCAGCCTCCGCCAGTGTTTCTGAGGATCCGCGACAACGTCACCATCAGCGGCGTGCTCTACGTTTACCTCTACGAGCCGACCATCATTCCCATTCCGCAAATTGGCGCCGGATTCGGAGCGACCGGAGGAAGCATTTCGCTAAACGTCGGAATCCTGCTGCAGAAGCCGCTTTCGAACAGCTACGGCGCGCCGGGCTTCCCTAGTGTTCCCGTACCGGAGATCGGAATCTGACGTCATGACGCCAGAAGAGCAGCGCACGGCCGTCGTCAGAGAAGCGCTCACTTGGGTCGGGACCCCATTCCATGAACGCGCAGCGGTCAAGGGCGCGGGCGTCGATTGCGCGCGCTTCATCTCGGCGGTGTTCAAAAACGCGCTCGGCATCGACATGCCGGTGCCGGACGTCTCGCTGCAGTACAACCTGCACCACGACCGGGAGATTTATCTCGAAGAAGTGCAGAAGTATTTTCACGAGATCAAACCGCCGGTGCTTCCCGGTGACCTGATCATTCCGAAAATCGCGCGCATCCACTGGCACGGCTCGATTGTCGTCGAGTGGCCGAAGGTGATCTCGGCTCACGGACAAGCAGGCAAGGTGCTGGTATCGAATGCCGAAGTGGATGACTGGATTGTGGGACGGGAGTTGAAGCGCTTCAGTCTGTGGGGAACAGCTTCTCGCGTGTCACCTCTGTGATTTCGGTCTCGCTCACGTCTCCAACTTTAACGAACTCTTTGCGCCCAGTGGCCGAGAAGAAAAGCTGGCCGTTCACCAGCTTCACGCGACTTTCCTTAGTGACATTTCCTTCGCCATCGATACGGACCTCTGGTAGATCGCTCTCCATAACTCCCTCACTCTAGCATGTCGCACATCTTCAAAACCGGCCAGGGGCAGGCCTCTCAGGTCTACACCGCCATTCGTGTCACTGCCGCCCAGTACGGCCAGCCGATTCACGCGGTATACGGCCGCCGGCGCGTTTCCGCGCAATTGATCGACTGCAATAACTTCCAAAGCCACAACCAGTCGGGAAAGAAGAACAAGGGCAACAAGTTCTACACGGTCAACGCCGACTACATGATGGGCTACGGCCCCATGCAGGGCATCGCCCAGTTCTTCATCGACCGGAACTACTTTCAGGGTCAGTCAAACGGCGGCGCGGTCCCCTCCGATCCTTTCCAGCTTTCGCAGACTTTCACCTTCGCCGGACCCGCGACCACTTTCACCTGCACCGTCACTCCGACCTTTCAGCTGGAGATGATCATCGGCGTGGCCGTGCAGAAGTCGTTCTCGGTCACCTACAACGACTACGGCGGTCCGGGCTCGGTCACGCTTTCAGGGACCACGCTGCTTCCGCTCTACAACAATGCATTCCCTGCGCCTAATAACGGCACTTGGGCGAACGCGGGAATCGCTTATGCCTCCTACAATTCCACAGTTTCAAATACCACCGTCACCGTCACCTTCCCCACCGCGCAAACCGGAGTCACGATCATCGTGTACTTCCAGGCGGCGGGAAACTCGACGGGCTCGGCGCTGACAACGACCAACATTCAATTCGAGAAGCAGCTCGGCTCCGGCACCGAAGGCTCGCCCATCACCTACCCGGAATTCTCCGGCTTCGGGATGGTGAACTGGAACATGCAGTCGGCGAACGTGCTGCCGAACTTCGAGCCCGAAGCTTACGGGCTTTACGGCTACGGCCAGCACGGAGATGCCAACCCCGCCGACATCATCATCGACCTGATCTGCTCCGGCAGTTACGACAGCCTGGGAGCAAGCGCCACCTGGAACCACGGACTAGGGCTTTCGTCGTTCAACCCGGGCACGGCGCGAAGTTACTCGCGCTTCGGAGGGATCCTGCAGGACGAACCGAATCTTTTTTCTGGCGGGGGGACAAACCTTGGACTGAACGCGGTCCGCAACTACTGCCAGGCGAACGGTATTCAAATCTCGCAGGTGCTCGACGCGCAAGACACACCCGCGCGCTTTCTCGACGACCTCTGCGACATCGCGAACTGTGCGGCCGTATGGGACGGAGCGCAGCTGTGGTTTATTCCTTACGCGGAAGTGTCAAACTACGGCAACGGCGCGAGCTACGTAGCGCCCACGGCTTCCGGTCCGCTTGCGACGCTCACCACCAAAGACTTCATACTGGACAAGAACGCGCCGCCGCTGACAGCGCATCGCGCCCGCCCGCAGGACAACTGGAACTCGCTGCCCATTGAATTCAGCGACCGCTCGAACATGTACAACCGCAACTCGGTGACCGTCTCGGACGCCATGGACATCACCGTGCAGGGTCCGGTCCCAGGGGCGACCAAGAGCTACCCGGCCATCACCGACTCGAACACGGCGACGCTCGTCGGGCAGACGCTGCTCAAGCGCAATTTGATGGTCAAGCGGAAGGCGCTGAAGTTCAAGCTGCCCGCGCCGCATTGTCTGTGGACGCCGATGGATTTGCTTTTGGCGTCGGAGCCGGGACTAGGCAACACACCGGTTCCCTTCCGCTTCACCAAGCTGACCGAGAATCCGGACTTCTCCTGGGACTGCGAAGGCGATCCGTTCATCTACGGCGCCAGCGCGCCAATCATTCCGTCGGTTGCGGGCACTCCCCAGGCGCCGAATAACGTGCCAGTCGCAACCAACGTGGATCCAGGGACGGTGAACACGCCGATCATCTTCGAGGCCATCCCTGCGATTTCTTCCTTGCCGCAAATCTGGTTTGCCCTCTCAGGATCGTCGCAGTTCTATGGCGGCTGCCACGTGTATCTCTCGACTGACGGCGGCTCGACTTACAACTTAGTCGGCACCGCGGGCGGCTCGAACAACATGGGCGTGACTTACTCGGCCGATTACCCGAACCACGCGGATCCCGACGCCACCGACACCTTGAATGTCGACCTCACCGAATCGCTCGGAGCGCTGACTTCGTTCACCACTGGACAGCGAGACGAATTCCAGAGCCTGTGTTTGCTCACTCCGGGCGGCACGGTCGCACTTGCGAGCGGGCAGACACTCACCATTCCCTACGAGTTGGTAGCCTATGCGACCGCGACGCTTTCTTCGGCGAACAAGTACGCGCTGCCGCCGACCATCCGCCGCGGCGTCTTTGGAACGCCGACCGCCGATCACCCCATCGGGTCGAACTTTTCTTTTCTGAACGATGGCTTCATCTTCAAGCTGAACATGCAGCAGTCCTGGATCGGGCAGACGCTGCACTTCAAGTTCACTGCCTTCAACGTTTATGGCCAGGCGGAGCAGGCACTTTCGGCAGTCACCGATTACACCTTTACTCCGACCGGGCTGGTCGGCTGGAGCTGGACGCCGAACGGAGTCTCAGGCTCGGGCGGATCCGGGACCGGGCCCACCACCACGCCGGTGCCGACGGGCTCGATGTCCACTAGGGCCGACGAAGTTCCACCGTCCGGATCGGGTACGACTTACACCCTGGCGCATACGCCGCTCACCGGCACGCTCGAATTCTTTGTGGATGGCCAGCTGCTGACCGGTGGCGGAGCCGACTACACGCTCTCCGGAGTCACAGTCACCCTTGTGACCGCGCCACGCTCGGGAGCAAACATCCGCGCGACTTACTGGTACTAATCCCATGAACAAACGCTCACTAAAAGTCAAAGCTGTTGCCGTCTTCGCTTGCCTGGTTTTTCTCGTGGCCTTGCTCTACGCTGGGCCGTCGATCTTATCCGTGTATCAGGGTGGAACGGGAGCATCGTCGTTCACCGCACACGGCGTGCTGATCGGAGAAGGATCGAGCGCGATCGCGGCGACTGCGGCGGGAACCTCCGGCCAATGCTTGATTTCTAACGGAAGCTCCGCTGATCCGACTTACCAAACCTGCGCCGCAAGTGCCCACGGCATTGCTACGGCGCTCTCCTGCGCGGATGCGTCGGGTTCGGGCACGGCGCAAACCTGCACGACTTCACCCACGTTTACTCCGGCGGCGAAAGATTGCATCAACTACACGCCCGGA
>Ga0070732_10000204_pt1 | contig 46605 bp, 34 predicted proteins | sample Coa_R1_5_FD_66449 | JGI IMG/M metagenome (GOLD analysis project Ga0070732, IMG submission 66449) | Surface soil microbial communities from Centralia Pennsylvania, which are recovering from an underground coalmine fire - Coalmine... | ecosystem: Environmental > Terrestrial > Soil > Unclassified ... | reverse complement strand
TGGGCACAGAATGAGCGGGCCGCCGTCCGCGGCGGGAACCAGAGGCGCGGCCGCTGCCATGAATGTGCCCACTAGTCCGACGATCAGGATCGCGATCCTGATTGTGCGTTTCATGGGTTCGTCTCCTATCCGCGCGCAGGATTTCCTCAAACAACCCCCCCAGCGCGGACGACGCATTATAGGGCACTTGTCAAGACTTGTGTGCAAGGATTTTCATCCTTATACCTTTCCAGTGCACTAGATGCGCAAAATCCGCGCACACCGTCAGCAGCAAATTATTTAAATTCATAGCGCTAGACACAAAAACGGAAGTTTTTGTTTGCCGAGAGGACCGTCTCGCACCGGGACGATTTCCTGCGGAATTGTTGTTACGAAAGCCGGACGCACACGAAGTGATCGAACGCATTAGCAGAAGCGTCTACTAGGAGAGTTGGAGTCTACTTCTTCGAGGCAGTACGAATGAGAGCGGCAAAGCTGCCAGTACCGGCACCGTCTGCTCCTGCCGCGGCACCTTCCGCAAGAGGAGCGGGAGATTGGGTACGAGAAAGAGCACGATCCACCATCCCCTCAAACATGGGGATGAGCGAATCAGCAGGCAGGGGATGGTGAATATCCGATAGGCTTTGCTCCCAGCGTTGGGGCTGTAGCAGCGAGCGGGAGCTATCACGCGCCGGGCGCTTCACCGCTACGTAACCCAGCCACAAAAGTAAGCTGCTGTTATAGGCAATCATGTTTGCCATGCTCATCCAAGGGCCGTCAAGATGGCTGCCTACCCAGGAACTGATCAGGATCAGCTCGATCATGGCGAACGATCCGAAACCCAGCGCGATTCCGAAGCTATGCTGACGACGGCTGACGCCAACGTAATGCGCGAAGAAAAGCAGGAATAGCACCATCCCCACCTGAATCATTCGTACGCAGCGCTGTGAGGTCACGATCGCCTGTAACAAAGGCGGCATATCGGACGAGTTCGTGGAAACCGAAACCACCGCCGCAACCAGCAGCATTACGAGGCCCGCCCACTTGAAGAGCACAGTTCCCAAATCGCGGAGAGTGTGGAACATGCGGAAAACATCCACAAACACTTCGTGGATCACCAGGAAACCGAAGGTCACACTGATGGCATTGCACGCCCAGTAAACGGAGAAAAAAAGTGAGTCGTAGCTGCGCCACACAAAGGCGGGAAAAACCACGGCGAAGGTCAGTAACTGGGTCAGGATGTAGCCGAAAAAGAACTTGAAATTCCGCAAGAGGCCGCGACGAATCATGAGGCCAGCGATTCCCATCTCAATGACGGGATGCATGAGCCACAGCACGTAGTAAAGAGCCTTGGTTTTTTCGCTCAAGCGTCTGGTCTCAGGGCGGCGGACACGTTCTCTACCGGCGAAAAAACACAGTTGCCGGAAACGGACAAATGGCGACCACTCACGCGCGCGTGGGTGGCATTCACAGTTGTTAGGTTAGCCTTTCGCACTCTTGCGTTCAATGGACTGAGGTAATCGTCAGTAACGTTACCCCTGCACAGATTTCTGGGCAAGGTTACCTTCGTGCTAGGAAAGTGGGGGGGCCTCCCCCACTTTCGTGCAGGGTAGTCCCATTCATAGAAGTGAGGGCGGATGTGATGAGACACGAGTACCAGAAGGCAGCTATGTGCGTTTACACGGAAAGATTGGGGGAATCTTGCCGCTTCCGGCGTCGGGCATTGAATGGATGTAGGCCCGCATCATGCGGACCTCGTCATCTTTCTCATTCAGATCGTGGAGCAGAATATCGCGCAGCAAAACCATGCCTACGAGCTGGCCCTCGTGGCAAACCGGCAGGTGTCGAAAGCTGTGGCGGCGCATCAGAGCCATGCAGGTTTCCAGTTCCTCTCCGGTTCCAACGGCTAGAGGATCATCAGTCATGACCTCGGCCAAGCACGTGGCACGTGGATCGCGGCCTTCGGCTACAACCCGGCGCATAAGATCGCGCTCTGAGAAGATCCCAACCAGTTTTCCGCAGTGAATGACCGGGACGGCCCCGATATTGCGCTCGACTATGGCCCGTACAGTTTCCAGAACGGTGTGGCCCATGTCCGCCTGATACGTTTCTTGATCTTTGATCAGGTCGCAGATACGCATTTGACACCTCCCGGCTTGCAGGAATCCGAGCTGGCCCAACCCATCGATTGGGTCGCGAGTATATGCCCTAAACGAGATGAAAATAAGGGTAAAAAGGTTGGGAGGAAGAGAAAGCTACACTGCTTTCGTTACCGGCTCACCCACGAAGACGAAGTAGGATGAGTTCCACAGCGCTGTGGGCACAGTTCCCCTCGTACGCGCCGTGACCACGATGTTGTACTCGTCGAAAGCATCACAGCTGAGTTCGTGCAGGGGATCGCCAAGTTCTTGAGGCATGTGATCCGTGGCTGGCTTGGCCCCCACCGGTTTCACAACCGCCAGCCATGCCAGAAACTCGTGCAAGTCGCGCGTGCGGGGGCGTCCCGGAATCACATAAGACATCTCGGCTTCCTGTGTGGAAAAGTGCCACGCGAGCGAGGCCGTGAGATCGACAGCTTTCTCGTAAGCCGCTTCGGAAATGATACCGACTTCCGGATTATCGAACTGGATGCAAAGTTTGCGCTCGTCCTCGCGGGCGAACTCACGCACTTTCAGCGATCCCGACTTTGCCGTGGCTTTCCAGTCCACATGGCGGGCGGAGTCCTCGGGCATGTATTCGCGAATGCGGTAAAGGTCCGATCCGCGGCCGCGCACGAAGCTTTCCCACTCGCCACGAACGAGAGGGAGAATTTCAAACACCTCGTCGGTCGGCTCAATGTGCGGATACACCAGAATCTCCCGCGCCAGCGAAACATGGCGTGTCTTGGTAAGAAAGGCGAAGGGGAACCGTGTCGCCAAGCCGAAGCTGTCTTCCCGATAGCAGCCGCGGTGGTCGAATTTCAGTTCCAGGTCTGCGCTGGCTTCACCTTTTGGAGCGAGAAAGGGAAAGTATGCCATTGCCTGGAAAATTCCAGGCGATGGCGGAATCAGGGTTACTCGCCGCAACCGGCGGTCGGGCAGTTGCAGCCACTGCTTTTCTTTCGGGCGATTAAAGGGAAAAGCAAAAGTCGTGGCTTCCCAGTGCCACTGCTTTGCGACTTTTTTGCGCTTCTTGCGGTTGGAAATAACGCGGATGGAAAATGACGGCAACAGGCGCCGCGGATTGTGCAGCACAATGCGACCGAGGACCGGCCGTCCGGCGAAGACATGTTCGGGCAGGTGAATATCGAGTTCGAGATAGCGCAGCACCAGGGCGGAGACATATCCCGACACGACGATCGCAGCCAGCATTGCCGCCACGACTATATAGAGCAGATTGTTGCCGGTGTTCAGGGCTGCAATGCCGATCACCAGCGTCACCAGCACATACATAATGCCGGCGCGCGTGACATCGTAATCGAACGACTCGCGCAAGCGCTCGACGGCTACACGGCGCGCCAGGTAGGGTACGGTCACGAGTCCGACCAGCGTGGCAAGGACAAGCGAAACGGACGCGAGGATGACCGTCGCCCAGAGATTACCTGCATCGCGCGACACCGTGGAAAACAAGGCTGAAGCGAAAGCCAGCCCTAATCCCAAGAGTGCCAGCAAGAACTTGATCCACACATCGGCCGAAGTCGATTGCAGCCACTGTGCGACACGGCTAGAAGTGGAAGAGTCCGATCGAAGCGGATTGGTAAGGGCAGAACCCACTGAATTCGAGCCTAGCATCCTCGGCCAGAACGGACAATCGGGAACGGCTTGCAGGAAAAGCGATCGTAACCACCGATAAAGTTCGTAAATCACAAAGGGCACGAAGGTATACGAGAAAAGCTGTCTTTCCTTCGTGCTCCTTCGTGTCCTTCGTGGTTATTGCTTATGCGTGCCTACACACCCCGGACCAGCTAAGTGCCAAGTGTTAACTGCCCGGTGGTTGTGCTACGCTTTTGCCCTCTCGGTTTCCCAAGCTAAAGACTTTTTCTACCTGTCCACAATACCGGAGCTTGAGGAGGTTCCCATGCCCATGAGTAAACGCGCCGTGGCGGAGTTCTTTGGAACATTTTGGCTAGTTTTCGGCGGATGCGGAGCGGCCGTGCTGGCCGCAGGGGTTCCCAGCGTCGGCATCGGATATGCCGGGGTGGCCCTGGCCTTCGGCCTCACCGTCCTGACCATGGCCTTTGCCATCGGACATATTTCGGGATGCCACTTGAACCCGGCGGTGAGCCTCGGGCTGGTCGCAGGAAAACGCTTCCCTGCTTCGGATCTGCTGCCGTATGTCATCGCACAAGTACTGGGCGGAATCGCTGCAGCCGGGGTGCTCTACATCATCGCAAGCGGCAACATCGGCTTCGATATTCACAACGGGTTTGCGTTAAACGGCTATGGCGACCATTCTCCCAACGGCTATTCCCTGCTGGCGGGCTTCGTCGCCGAAGTCGTGCTGACGGCGTTTTTCTTGATCGTCATTATGGGCGCGACCGACGAGCGCGCGCCGAAGGGATTCGCGCCCATCGCCATCGGACTCTGCCTGACACTGATTCACCTGGTAGGAATTCCGGTGACGAATCTGTCAGTAAATCCGGCGCGCAGCACCGGTCCTGCCGTTTTCGCGGGCGGCTGGGCACTGCAGCAGCTATGGATGTTTTGGGTTGCTCCACTCATTGGCGGGGCGATCGGAGGCGTGATCTACGACATGCTGTTTGGTGCCAAAGGAAAAGTACAAGCGGCACTCGAGAAAGATGTTCGAGTTCCTCAGGCTGTGAGCTAGACCTAAGAAACAATGAGCCACGGATCTTACGGATCCGCACGCATAGAGCGAAAATTGCTTGATCCGTAAAGATCCGTGAGAAGCCGTGGCGGATCGCTTTTGACTGCTGACGATTCGGAAAAGGTGACCGTGCTTACGCCATCGACTCTCGCAAAGCTCAGGATTTCCGCGCTGACAACTCTGTGTGTCGCAGCTACTTTGATTATCCTCTCGCCCGCGCTGGCCGACAGTCCTGCCAAGATCGGAAACGTAACCGCAGCTCGCGTTGCTTCTGACACCGACGGCGCCAACTGGCTCCTCAACGGACGCAACTTCGAGTCCCATCACTTCAGCCCGCTGAAGCAGGTCAACGATCAGAACGTTTCCGGACTGGGGCTCGCGTGGTACATGGAGGTCGACAGCGGCATGGGCATCGTTTCTGAGCCCATTGTCGTCGACGGTGTGGCCTACATCAGCGCGCCGCAGTCGAAGGTGTACGCGGTGGAGGCAGCCACCGGGAAATTGATTTGGAAGTTTGATCCGAAGGTGCGGCTCGATCAGGCGCTCAACGGTTCATACTCCGCGCGCACGAATGCGGGCGTGGCAGTGTGGGACCGCAAAGTCTTCGTCGGGACGGGCGACTGCCGCCTGGTCGCCATCGATGCGGCTACGGGCACGCAGGTTTGGGAGTCGCTGGTTTGCGAGCCTACCCAGACTGGGATTACCAACGCGCCCCATGTGGCCAAGGGCATGGTGTTCATGGGCTATAACGGCTCCGACGACGGAGTGCGCGGCGCTATCGCCGCCTATGACGCCAATACTGGCAAAGAACTCTGGCGCTTCTGGACGGTTCCGGGCGATCCCAAGAAACCATTCGAATCGAAGGCTCTTAAGGAAATCGCAGCCAAGACGTGGCCGGGCGGTGATGCCTGGAAAATGGGCGGAGGTGACGTCTGGACGGCCATTACGTATGATCCCGTGACCGACTTCGTGATCTTTGGAACCGCAGGGGCAGGCGCCGATTTTGGAGAGCTCTCCGCGATCCGCGCCCAAGGGGACAAGCTCTTTGCCGGATGCATTGTGGCGGTCAAGGCATCCACCGGAGAATATGTCTGGCATTACCAGACCAGTTCGCCGGGATTGCAGACGGAAAATAATCACATCGTGATGGCCGATCTCCCGATTAACGGCGAGAAGCATCACGTGGCCATGACCGTGCCGAAACATGGCTTCTACTACGTGCTCGATGCCTGGACCGGAAAACTGCTCTCCGCCAAGCCGATTGTGAAGGTGAACTGGGCGACGTCGGTCGACCTCACGACGGGAAAAGCCGTCGAGGTTCCTGCGTCGCAAGGCGGGGGCAAGCAGTGGACGGTGCACAACTGGTGGCCGATGAGCTATGACGCAGGGACCGGACTCGTCTACATTCCGGCTACTGATCGCAAGCCGAACTCTCACGCCGAGGTGGAAACCGGCGAGTGGATGGGACAGACTGAAGGAAAGCTCATCGCGTGGGATCCGGTGAATCAATCGGAGCGGTGGTCCGTGGAAGAGGAAATTGCCACAAACGGCGGCGTGCTCTCGACTGCCGGGAATCTCGTGTTTCAAGGCCAGGGCAACGGAGAGTTCGCCGCCTATACAGCCGACACAGGAAAGAAAGTCTGGTCGATCGATACAGGGTCGGCGATCGAATCGATTCCCGTGACTTACTCCGTCAAGGGCGAGCAGTACGTGCTGCTTCCAGTGGGATGGGGATCAGGATCGCGTCTGTTCGCTCCCTCCTGGACGATGGGGACTCCACGTTCGAAACGCGGTCCGTCGCGGATTCTGGCGTTCAAGCTGGGCGGCAACGTTCCCTTCCCGACTCCGCCTGACGTAGTTCCGCCCGTGCCGAAGCCCCCGGTGCAAACCGCTGACGCAGCGATGATCGCGGAAGGCGAGAAGCTGTATAAGACTTTCTACTGCGATGGCTGCCACTCGCCGCATCTCGACGGGAGCAGCGCGTGGGTGCTGAATGGAGCAATTCCAGATTTGCGCTACGCTCCGCCTGACGTACACGCGCAGTGGTACAGCATCGTGTTAGCCGGCACACATTGGGACAAGGGCATGCCGGGATTCTCGAATCCGCCCAAGTTCGCGTTTCCGCATCTGCACATGAGTACCAAGCAGGCCGATGCGATTCACGCGTACGTGATCGATGGATCATGGAAGGCGTACAACGGAGAACATCCGGGAGAGACCGCCGACCCGGCGCATAAGAAATAGGTGGGCTGAAAGAATCAGCGAGGCAATCGCCCCTAGCCGGAACCAAAGAACAGAAGGGTGCCCCAACTTCTGGCTGGTTTTGCCAGAAGTGGGATTTTGATGGGTCCTACCCCCTCCCCTCGGTGGTCTTGTGGAATCATCAGCTTACGGGGAAATTGCATTTTAATCTTAGGGTTGCAATGAGATGGAGGCAAAATCTTGAAAAGAAAGCAGTTTTCAAGGTTTCAATGTCTCAAAGACCTCTGCCCGCGAACTTTGCCAGCCATGAGGATCCCCATTCTAAGCGTCGCACACAACGCGACGCTTAGAATGGGCCACCCGAATTTGCAGACGACGCTCCGCCCGCCTCGCGGTTCGCCGCGAGGCAAAGGGCAAGGCCGATTCCCAACCGCTAGATTTTCAAAGATCGCTGGTTTGAGTTACGGCTCAATACAAAGCCCCCAGCGGAGACTGAGTCCGTGGAGGCAAGCCACAATTGTGGCAACTCTAAACTCTCAGAAAATGATCAAGGACGTCGGTGCGGGCGGTCACAGTACAGCGTGAGGAGAAACACGAGAGTGCTCCTAGAAAACCGGTGAACGTCCCGTGGAGTGCACCCCACATTTCTTCGTTGTGGGGATTAGCCAGAACCATGTGGGGACAGCCGCCTCGGCTGTCCGGCCGAGCGAAGCTCGGCGGGGGCCGGCCCATCCAAACTGCGGTTGCCCCATGCTTCGTGGTGTTCGAAGCGTGGGCACGATGCGCCGTAGTCTAGAGATTCTGACGTTCGAATACCACACTGATGTCTCGGAGTTTGAAATCTTCTGCTGCCATCAGCTGGGTGCCCCGGCCTTTCAGACTTGTTTTTTCTTTCCCGTTTCGAAAGTGTGGGTGCCCCTCCTTGCGTTTTTTGCAAGGGCGGGTACGACGCTGCCGATGCTAAGGTTGTGTCATTGGGCAGAAATTTCGTTTCGGAATCGAGTGGCGTGAGCCTTCGGCACAAAAATCCGAGCCTGTCGGCAGTCCCGTACCCGCCCTTCGCAAAATGCGCGAAGGACGGGGCACCCACTTTGTGATTGTGTCAGCGGATTCGAAGACCCGGGCCACCCGCCGTACACTGACTATTATTACGTTACTGCTGGGAATGGTGTATGTGTCGTGACAGTGAACTGACATGGGCGCCCCGCTTAGCTGAGCATGATTGACGCCCGGTTCATTTTTCTCGAGGTACGGAGATGATATACCGGACGACTTGGTTGACAGGGTGTGTGGCATTACTTCTCGTTGCAATGTCGATCAACGCCAGTGCCGTTCCTGCGCTGCGCATTACGTTCTACGCGCCGGTGCAGAAGAGCCCTCCAGTGCGCATTGTGGGCTTTGCCTACGACGAGTCTCGCTTGCAGTTCGAGTTTCTGAACGTCTCCAGCAAACCGGTGGTCGCTATTGGCATAGAGGGCTTGGCCTTTGCGCCGTCCGGGGGCCCCTTCAAGCCGCCCATGGCGTAGGAAAATTTTGGCATCGGTCGTTATCAGGTCCACCTTCCTCCTAACGAGCGCAAACTGACTGCGCACGATGCGCCTCATGCTTACCTGCTGGGTTTTATTGTTGGGACCGCCCGGGATTTGGAAACCGCTTACCTGAAGGCTCAAATTAGGATATTCGAGGTTGACTTCGCGGACGGGACGAAGTGGGGAGAGGAGCCGCGGTTTCCCACTGGATTGGAGTCCAAGTTAGTCGCCAGCGACTCGGAAACGTGCTCGGACGCGGATGCCGTTATAGCGACGACGCAAGCTCTTGGGTTGATCAAAGAAATCATGTTTCAGGGTTAACACAGAGGATAAGAAGGTCCGTCGTAGAGAAGAAACAGAGGGTGACACCGCGCAGGTGCATTTTAGCTGCAACTTGGATAATCAACTCGCCGTCTGTTCCCCATCGAAGTAAGCATTCGTCCGCGAGGAGAAATGCGAGCAAGTCAGCAGGAATCTCGGCAGGTGTCTGTCCTTCGCCTTAGCCGCAAAGGGATCCTCAGAAACTATGCTGTTCACGCCACACAAACAGGGCGGCAGAGACTGAGCAAGCATAGTCCAGAATCAAAACTCTGCACTCAGATAGCAAAGCTCATTGACGGACGTTCAGTACTGCGCCAGTTCCTTCATCGCCAGATACAGGTCATTCGGCTGAGGCAAGATGGCGTCTTCCAGGATCGGCTGATAAGCGACGAACGTATCTTTCGCGGCAACGCGGCGGACCGGGGCGTCGAGTTGGTCGAAAAGTTGGTCGGCGATGCGAGCGGCGATTTCGGCGCCGTAGCCCCAGCTCAGCGTGTCCTCGTAGGCAACGAGCGCACGATTCGTTTTCGCGACTGAAGCGGCGATTGTGTCCCAGTCAAATGGGTTGAGGCTGCGCAGGTCGATGAGCTCGACGCTGACTCCCTGCTCGCGTTCCAGCTTTTGTGCGGCCTGCAACGCACGCGGTACGACAGCGCCGTACGTAATCACCGTCAGATCGCTTCCGGGATGCACGATCTTCGCCTTGCCGAATGGAATCATGTACTCCGGGCCGGGATACGCGGCACGCCCATAGGACTCACGGTACAGGCGCTTGTGTTCGAGAAAGAGAACCGGGTCGTCGCAGCGGATCGCGGTGCGGAGAAGTCCGGCGGCATCGAGCGCGTTCGACGGAAACACGACGCGCAAGCCGGGAAGATGCGTGAAGATGCTCTCGCCGCATTGCGAGTGATAAATCGCGCCGCCCGTCAGATATCCGCCGATGGCGACACGAATCACCACCGGGCAGGAGAATCCATTGTTGGAGCGCCAGCGGATGGTGGTGAGTTCGTCGCGAATCTGCATCATCGCGGGCCAGATGTAGTCGAAGAATTGGATTTCGACGACGGGCTTCAGTCCGCGCGTGGCCATTCCAGTGGCGCGGCCCACGATTGCCGCTTCAGCAAGCGGAGAATTAAAGACACGGTCATTGCCGAATTCGTTTTGCAGGCCGAAGGTCAGCTTGAACACTCCGCCTTTTCCTTTTACTAACTTCTGGCGGAGATACTCTTCGCGGCTGCAGTCAGCAACGTCTTCGCCGAAGATCACGATGCGCTCGTCGCGCTTCATCTCATCGCGGAGTGTGCCGTTAATCACATCGGCCATGGTTTTCGCGGTCGCCTTTTTGCCATCGGACGAGGACTCGGTGGCTGGAGGCGTGTCAAACGTCGACGACGTCACGTCAATATCCGGAGAGTAGACGAAATTCATCACCGACTCCGGCGGCGGCGGAAGCGCTTCCAGCGCGCGATCGACCGCAACCTGCAGTTCTGCCTCAACTTCTTTCTCCAGTTGATTGATGCCTTTGTCGTCGAGAATGCCCTCGCGGAGAAGATACATCTGCGTACGCGTTACCGGATCGCGCTGCGCGTCGCGCTCCCGCTCTGATTCCGGGCGGTACAGTCGCTCATCATCGGAGAGAGAGTGCGAATAGGGCCGAATCACGTGAGCGTGGACAAAGGCTGGGCCGAGTCCCTCGCGGCAGTATCGCGCGGCGCGCTGGAACGCGGCATAGCTGGCAACCGGGTCGGTACCGTCGACTTCCTCGAAGTGGAAATTGGGAAATCCGGAGACGAGCCGCGAAATGCTGCCGCCTGCGGTCTGCACTTCGACCGGAACCGAAATCGCGTAGCCGTTATCCTGGACGCAAAAAATAATAGGAAGCTTGCCCAGGGCGGCGGCATTCATCGCCTCCCAGAACTCACCTTCGCTTGAAGTACCATCGCCTAGCGATACGTAGGTGACTTCGTCGTTTTGAAAACTGACGTTCTTGAACAGCCTGTAGTCTGTGACACCCGCCGGAACGTCCGCAGCCTTGGGATGATGTCCGAGGTAGCGTCCACCTTCGGCGCAGCCCACTGCCTGCAGAATCTGGGAGCCGGTCGGCGAAGATTGCGTCACGATGTGCAGCGACGGATAGCTCCAGTGCGAAGGCATCTGGCGTCCACCAGAGCTGGGATCGTCGGCGGCCCCGACACCCTGGAGGAACATCTGGTAGGGTTGAACACCCAAAGCTAAGCACAGGGCACGATCGCGATAGTAGGGGTAGAACCAGTCGTAACCGGGCCTCAACGCGAGTCCAGCAGCGACGCCGATGGCTTCATGCCCGGCGCCTGACATCTGAAAATAAATCTTCTGCTGGCGTTTGAGCAGGATCTCCCGGTCATCGATGCGGCGGGAGGTGTACATCAGGCGATAGGCCTGAATCAGTTGCTCGCGGGAGAGTGCGCCTTGAACCTTTGACTTCCTGGTTCCGTTGGCAAGGGCCAGCTTGGGGTCGGTTTTTGTCGTCGCCATCCGGGGTTCTTCGATCCTGTGGTTTTAGATTCCGCCGAGCCACGCCGCGATTCCGTTGAGGTTGAACTTGTTGGATTGTATATGGTGAGGCGGGGTTGGAAAAGTAAGGAGTTTCCGGTAGGGCGCAGGCGTGTGGTTATGGTCGTAAGATGATGGGACTCTGCGTTTGCTGTTAGTTTAGGGATACGCAAAGTCTCCGCGGATGTGGTCAGACCATGTGACCACAAATACAGGGATGCGTGACCATGCTCCTACCCTTGGTCCGCTCACTTCGCTAGAGTAGTTCGCCACGAGCGCGTTTTTAAGTTTGCAGTCCTTCCCCCGTTGCGAGCTCATGATAAAGACCTCGCCGCCCCGGCGGCCGCAGTCGCCGGGGCGGCGAGTGTTTTTGGCAAAACGACGCCTCAATGGCGCGTGCGGGTTAACGCACCCATGCTCCCCACACCTGCGGTATCCTGCGAAAAATAGCGACGCTGAAAATAGAGAGCAACGTTCACCAGTCCGATGAGCGCTGGAACCTCGACTAATGGCCCGATCACCGCGGCGAAGGCTGCTCCCGAATTGATTCCAAAAACTGCGACCGCTACCGCAATCGCAAGTTCAAAATTGTTGCTGGCGGCAGTGAAGGACAAAGTCGCTGTCTTCGAGTAATCCGCCCCCAGTTTGCGCCCCATGTAGAACGAGACCAGGAACATCAGGACAAAGTAAATCAGCAGCGGTACAGCGATCCGGACTACATCAAGCGGCAGGCGGACAATGTAGCTGCCTTTGAGCGAGAACATCACGACAATCGTGAATAGCAAAGCGACAAGTGTTATGGGACTGATCTTCGGGATGAAAGTATTCTCATACCACTGCTTGCCCCGTGCGCGCAGCAGAACAATCCTAGTGATCATTCCGGCGAGAAAAGGAATTCCCAGATAGATAAAGACGCTTTTTGCGATGGCGCGAATCGAGACACTCACGACCGATCCTTGCAGCCCGAACAACTCCGGCAACTTGGTGACGAAAATCCATGCGTACACAGAGTAGAACAGCACCTGAAAGACGGAATTGAAGGCGACTAAACCGGCGGCATACTCGGTGTCACCCTTGGCCAGTTCATTCCACACGATGACCATGGCGATGCAGCGGGCGAGGCCGATCATGATCAGGCCCGCCATGTACTCTGGATATTTCCGCAGGAAAATGATCGCCAGGGCAAACATGAGCAGGGGCCCGATCACCCAGTTCTGCACCAGTGACAGTACCAAGATCCTCTTGTCGCGGAACACCTCGCCCATCTCCTCATAGCGGACCTTGGCCAGCGGCGGGTACATCATCAGGATCAGGCCCACGGCGATGGGGACAGAGGTCGTACCCACGCTGAAGCGGTTCAAGAAGGGCACAATACCGGGCAGCGCCCATCCGGCAGTAATGCCGATCAGCATAGCGGCGAAGATCCAGACTGTCAGGTAGCGGTCGAGAAAGCCGAGGCGCGACGATACACTGCTGTTCATGGGACTATGAGCCTCAGATTGGCACGATCATTCTTCAGGCACGGACGCGAATGATTGGCGTCCGATCTTGCTCAGCTGTTTTCTGAGCGCCATGGCGTCCAGGGTGGCAAGCGGAAGGCTGAGGAAAAGACTGATCCTCCGGTCCAGCAGAAAATAGGCCTCGCGGAAGGCCCGCTCCACCGCCTCGGGAGTTCCCCGAATTTCAGCCGGGTCCGGAATCCCCCAGTGTGCGGAGATGGGTTGACCTGGCCACACAGGACAAACTTCCTTGGCGGCGTTGTCACAAACGGTGAACACAAAATCGAGCTGTGGCGCGCCCGGTTCGGCGAATTCCTCCCAACTCTTGCTGCGTAAACCTTCCGTGGACAGATGCGCCGAGGTCAACTGCTTAATTGCCGCGGGATGAACTCGTCCCGCAGGATGGCTGCCAGCACTGAACGCCGTGAAGTTTGGCCGACCTTTGTTGTTCAGGACGGCCTCGGCCATGATGGAGCGCGCGGAATTTCCCGTGCACAGAAACAAAACGTTGTGATGTTTCGGCATAAAGGGTGCCCTCATCCGCAGCAGGTGGGAGCACAACAAGAAGCCGCCGGTTTTACGGCGCGGATGAAGCCGCTGAAGAACCTTCCGTCGATCTCCGCGGGGGCGAACTTCACGGGAATCTGCTGGCCCGACAGAAATTCCAGCGCGTCTTCGGCGCGGTAGACGCGAGTAGGTTCGATATCGATCTGCTCAAAACCTGCCGTCGCCAGCTTACTATGGTATTCGTTCTCTTCCAACGCGCCGGCAATGCATCCCACCCAGGCGAGCACGCTCTGGCGAATCTCGGGCAGCATCTCGCCACGGGTGACCACGTCGGAGACGGCGAAGCGGCCGCCGGGCTTGAGCACGCGGAAGGCTTCGCGCAGAACTTTGCCTTTGTCTGCGGAAAGATTGATCACGCAGTTCGAGATGATGACGTCGACTGAATTATCCGGGAGCGGAATGTTCTCAATCTCGCCCTTCAGGAATTCAACATTCTCAACGCCGGCTTTGCGCTTGTTTTCGTTGGCCAGGGCAAGCATTTCGTCCGTCATGTCGAGGCCATAGGCTTTACCGGTGGGACCGACCCGGCGCGCGGAGAGCAGAACATCGATGCCGCCGCCGGAGCCGAGATCGAGCACGGTCTCCCCGGGCTTGAGCTGCGCCAGGGCCGTGGGATTGCCGCATCCGAGCGAGGCGAGCAGTGCTTCCTCGGGAATCTGTCCAGTTTGGGCTGCGTCGTACAGATTCGTCGTAATGGGATCGCAGCACCCGGTGCTGGCGGTTGCACCGCAGCAGGAACTGCCGCCGGTTTTCACGCGCAAAGCAGCTTCGCCGTATTTCTGTTTTACGACTTCCTTGATATCGGTAGTTTCAGTAGTGCTCATAAAATGACTCCTATTTACAGATTTGTACGATGTCTTGCGGTTTAAGGGCTTTGTTCCGGGTACAGCATTCGGCGTAAAGAAACTGCAGCAGTTCCTGCAACGCTTCGGTATTGGCGGTGTAGCGAAGAAATGTGCCCTCCCGTTTCACGGCGACGAGGTCTTCTGTGCGTAATTTGTCGAGGTGATGGGAGAGGGTCGAATTGGGGATCTCCAATTCTTCTTGAATTTCGCTGACCACAAGTCCTTCGGGATGCGCGGTCAGCAACAACTGCATGATTCGCAGTCTGGGCTCTGTGCCCATGGCGGAGAACATGTCGGCGTATTTGGCGACGCGCTCGGCGGATTTTCCCGGGGAAGAGATTTTGGTGGTCACCTGCATATTTCGATATTACTGGAAATATGGATACTGTCAAGAGGTGAATTAGCACCTGGGCGCGCGAGGAAGGCGCAACTGCTCAATTTGGGAAGACTATCCGGGATTCTGCTCGGTCTGAGAAGTGGTCTCACAAATCGGCTTGCTGGACCTCGGTCTTTTCCCTCAGGAGCTGAGGATTGTGCGTGAGAACGGGTTCCGTCCCTACGGGACTCGCGTATTTGTTCCACTTCACCCGGCACTTCCGTGCCGGGCTTTCATATCCCGCCGCTGCGCGGCTGCAGTTTTGGTGGTGCTTGCTTGACCGCTTGGGTTCAATGATAGTTCTCAGCACACACTGAAGCCGCGTCTTTTCTAGCTTTCTAAGGCGCGGCCGAAAAGGCGCGCCCTTTCAAAACCATTTATGAGGCATGTTCTGAGTGCTGACGGCTGAGTGCTGCGTGCTTTATTCTGAAGACACATGATTCGTATCCACCGGGCGTTTGATCCGCACTGCATAAAGCTTGTCATCTTCGATCTCGACGGCACGCTGATCGACTCGCGCCTCGACCTGGTGCACTCGGTAAATGCGGCCTTGCGCCACATTTATCGTCCCGAATTGCCCGAAGAGGTAATCGCCAGTTACGTTGGCGATGGGGCGCCGATTCTGATTCAACGCGCATTGGGAGGCGAAGAAGTTGACGAGGCTCTGGTCCGCAAGGGACTGGAGTTTTTCCTTTCTTACTACCGCGAGCACAAATTGGACCACACGACGGTGTATCCCGGGATTCAGGAGGCGCTGGGCGCGATTCAACGTTCCGGCAACGGCATCCCGCGGAAGATGGCGGTATTGACGAACAAACCGGTGAATCCTTCGCGAGCGATCGTGGAAGCATTAGGGCTGGGCCGATTCTTCTCGCAGATTTATGGCGGGAACAGCTTCGCCACGAAGAAACCCGAACCCGAGGGTGCGTTGAAACTGGTGTGTGAAGCGGGTGTGCGGCCGGAGCAAGCTGCAATTGTTGGCGATTCTCATGTGGACATCCGTACCGGTCGCAATGCCGGATTGTGGACTGTCGCCGTCACTTATGGGTTTGCTCCACACACGCTTGAGGTGGAGGCTCCAGATCTTGAGGTTGATACGCCTCAGGAACTGGGTAGCGTTTTCACTAAGGAAGTCGAGCTGGGCTCGAAGGACAGCCGGGGGCGGCTGTCCCCACATTGATCGCGCACTCCAACGACAGATGACTACTGACACCTTTGGCTTCAGCCGATCAGAGCTGCGCAAGTTGCGCAGCATGAAGAATCCTTACGGCATTCAAAAGTTTCTCGACGACATGCCGTATCACCTGGAAGACACGGCCTGGTCTCCGCGCAAAGTGCTGGCCGAGGAGTCGTCGCATTGTCTGGAAGGAGCCATCTTCGGGGCCGCGGCCCTGCGGGCGAATGGATACCCGCCCTTGCTGCTGGATTTCGAAGCCGAGCATGATACCGACCATGTGATTTCGATCTTCCGCCAGGACGGCTGCTGGGGTGCGGTGGCGAAGTCCAATTACACGGGATGCCGCTGGCGGGAACCGATCTATCGTAACCTGCGGGAACTCGCGCTGAGTTATTTCAACGCCTACTTCAACCTGCGGCGTGAGCGGACTCTGCGGCGGTACTCGCTTCCGGTCAACCTCACACGCTTCGATTCGCAGAACTGGATGACCACTGACAAACCTGTGTGGTTCATCGTCTATCATCTGTTCGATGTGAAGCATTATTCCCTGTTGACCAAGGCCCAAGAGAAGCGATTGCACCGAGTCGACGAAAGGCTGTTTCAGGCAGAGTGCTTAGGGAAGGCGTATAAAGATCGGGATTAGCCAGTCATGGATGCCCGCCGTCACCCTCGTTACAAGCTGGAAGTCGATGTGCGCATCTACCCGCGCGACTCACAGGTAGTTCGCGGGCATTCTGTCGACATCAGCGAGTCGGGGATTTCTGCTCTGCTGCGCGTGGAGGTGCCCGTAGGCGAGGTAGTGCGACTGGAGTTCACCGTGCCCACCGGCGATGTTCAGATTCACGCTCTGGTTCGGCAACGGAGTGCTTTCCGTTACGGCTTTCAATTCCTGGAGGCCATTTCCCAACTGGAGATCATTCAGCGCACCTGCCGGCAATTGGACGTTTCGCAGTCAACGTCCGGAAAACTGGACAGCTGAAGAGTTCATGTCCATCTAATTCTCCTCCGTTTGCATCCACAAGACACGATCTCGCGGCAATGAGGTTAAGATTAGAGCTATGCGGATGAGACTCCTCCCCATCGGCATTTGCACGCTCGCGTGCTTGAGCGCGATCGCGCAGCAGGATGCGCCATCCGCAACTCCCGCCAATTCTCCTCCGCCGACCGCAGATGCGGGCAAGGCGCCTGCCAGCGCTGAGCCGACGACTCCACGGGAGCGGCCCGATCTCACGCCTGATGCCAGCGGCAAGCTCTCACCGGAGCAGATGCGCGAGTTGACGCGCGTGGTTGCGCAGAACTACCGGGATAACTATAAGAAGCAGCGCGACTACACCTACATCGAGCGTGATGTCGATAAATCCTTGGGTGGCAACGGACAGGTCAAGTCCACGGAAATACGGACCTATGAAATTGTTGAAATCTATGGCGAACAGGTGCGGCGCCTGATCGAAAAAGACGACAAGCCTCTCGACGCCAAAGAGGCGGCGAAAGAAGAGGAACGCATCCAGAAGATCGTCGATAAGCACAAGAATGAATCGGAGGACGATCGGAAGAAACGCCTCGAGAAGGAAGCAAAACAGCGGGAGGAAGGCCGCAAATTCGTTAGCGCAGTGGCGGATTCCCACGATTTCCGGCTGATTGGAACGGAACTGGTGGATGGCCGCGAGGCCTGGGTCATCGATGGCGAACCACGGCCCGGTTTTGAATCGGAGGACAAGGGTGCAAAGTTCGTGTCCAAGTTTCGCGGACGCCTGTGGATCGATAAGGAGGACATGCAACTGGTAAAAACGGACGTTGAGGCGGTGGACACGGCTTCTTTCGGATGGATTGTCGCCCGCATTCACAAAGGAACACGAGTGATGTATGAACAGATGCGGATGAGCGATGAAATCTGGCTGCCCCAGCACTTGACCTTTAGATTCGATGCGCGAGTCGCACTATTGAAGGGCTACAACATCGACGGCGAGCAGACCTATCGCGACTACAGGAAGTTTCGGACCTCATCAAAGATCGTTGGCATTGGAGAGGTGCAGGAGCCGAAATAAACTGTCTCTCCGGAAGAGTTGCAGAATCTGTGGAAACAGCCGCCTTCGGCTGTCTCGCCGCACGAGCGGCCGATTGGCCCCGTGCACTGGAAATTCAGTGCTGAGATGACGGACTTCAGAGCACGAAAGTTACGGCTTTCATAGTAGCTGTGCGGCCAAAAGAACCAGTCGCCCTTGGGGGCGACGGACAGCCGAAGGCGGCTGTCCCCACACAACCACCACTCAGGCTTTATAATGCGAGGTCCCAACGCGAGTGCATTCGCGTGAACTGACTCCTCCGCGCTGAGACATTGCAGTCGAATTCCTCACGAGGTCCAGATGACTTCCCTCACCCGTCGTGATCTGCTTCGCACCGGCTTGGCGCTTTCGGCTTCCACCCTGCTCCCCGGGACTGTTCGGCACGCGCAGGCACTCCTCGGGCGCTATCCCGCGCTGGAACCTGCTGGTGCTCTTCCTCCGCGCGAACGCCTGCTGTTCGATTTTGGCTGGAAGTTTTTTCAAGGGCATGGCTCGGATCCGGCGCGCGATCTGGGATTTGGCAAGGGGCAAGGAGATTTCGCCAAAAGCGGAGAGTTCTGGTTCTCGACGCAGAAGTTCGACGACTCGAAATGGCGCGATCTGAATTTGCCGCACGACTGGGCGGTTGAGTTGCCGTTCGTGCGCGATGAAGAGCAAAACAGTCATGGATACAAGCCTCTGGGGAGGCGGTATCCGGAAACCAGCGTTGGCTGGTACCGGCGAACGTTCGACATTCCGAAGGAGGATTCGGGACGGCGCATTGTGGTTGAATTCGACGGAGCCTTCCGCAGCGCGCTGATCTTCCTGAATGGATACTTCATGGGTCGGAACGACAACGGTTACGCGCCATTCCGTTTCGATCTGACTGACTTCCTGAACTACGGTGGAAAGAATTATCTGATGGTCCGTATGGACGCCAGCTTCGGTGATGGCTGGTTCTACGAAGGCGCCGGCATTTACCGTCATGTGTGGCTGACGAAAACGTCCGCGGTGCACCTCGGGCAGTGGGAGACTTACGTGCGCCCTACTTTGAAGGGAAATACCGCGACGCTCAGCCTTAGCACGGTGGTTCGAAACGAAAGCACTCAGGCGGCGAACTGCTCGGTACTCTGGGAGGTTCTCGATGCTTCCGGAAAGTCCGTCGCAAAGGTCGTTTCGGCGGCGCAAATGGTCGACGCCGATGGCTCCGCCAGTTTCACAGCGACCACAAGCCTTATTGATCCGGCTCTGTGGTCGCCGGAAACGCCCAACCTTTACTCGGCAGTCGTATCCGTCGAATCCCACTCTCCTCGTGTGGCTCTGCCTAGGTACGACGCCGAGCGCATCACCTTCGGCGTGCGCGATCTTAAGTGGGACGCTGACAAAGGCTTCTTTCTTAGCGGCAAGCCGGTCAAGATCAAAGGCACATGCAATCATCAGGACCACGCGGGAGTCGGCGCGGCGCTTCCGGACCGCCTGCAAGCGTTCCGCCTGGCGGTGCTGAAAGATATGGGCGGGAACGCGGTGCGCACCTCGCATAACATGCCGACGCCGGAATGGGTTGAGGCCTGCGATCGCATGGGCATGATGATGATGTGCGAAACGCGACTGATGAGCGCCAATCCGGAGGGCATGGCGCAGCTGGAAACCATGATTAAGCGCTACCGCAACTCGCCGTCGATCATTCTTTGGTCGATGGGCAACGAAGAGTGGACGATGATGTTTCAGCCTCAAGGCGTGCGTGTCGTCGATGACATGATCAAACGCACGCATGAACTTGATCCCACGCGCATGTGTACTGCCGCGGTGAATACGGCCTTTGACACGCACTTTCCCGAGCAACTCGACGTCATGGGATTCAATTACAACCTGAAAGTTCACGACGCATGGCACATGAACCATCCGAAGACGCCGTCGGTGGGGTCGGAGACGGCTAGCACGGTTTCGACGCGCGGTATTTATTCGACGGACAAACTACGCAACTGGGTGAGCGCTTACGATCTGAATCACACTTCCTGGTCGCAACTCGCCGAGGAGTGGTGGAAGTTCTATGCCACGCGTGAATGGCTCTCCGGCGGGTTCGCATGGACGGGGTTCGATTACCGCGGGGAGCCGACCCCTTACGGATGGCCATCGATCAATTCGCAATTCGGCATCGTCGACATGTGCGGCTTTCCCAAAGACAACTTCTATTACTACAAAGCATGGTGGGGATCGGAGCCGATGCTCCACCTCTTTCCCCATTGGAATTGGGAGCAGCGCGAGGACGAGCCCATTTCCGTGTGGGTGCATTCAAACCTGGATTCTGTGGAAGTCTTTCTGAATGGCAAGAGCCACGGTTCGCAGAAGGTGCAGCCCTACACGCATCTCGAGTGGAAGGTCCCCTACGAGGCGGGAGTGCTCGAGGCGCGAGGCACGAAAGACGGGAAGATCGTGCTTACAGAGAAGCGAGAGACCACCGGCGATCCTGAAACGATCAGGCTGACTCCCGACCGCACGGAGATCAACGCGGACGGGGAAGATGTCTGCGTTCTGCGCGTGGAAGTGCTCGACAAGGAAGGACGGCCGGTTCCTACCGCCGATGTTCCGATTCTGTTCAAGGTAACTGGGGAAGGTGAACTGATCGGCGTGGGTAACGGCGATCCGAATTGCCAGGAATCCGACAAAGAACCGAAGCGCAGCTTGTTCAATGGGCTGGCGCAAGTCATCGTGCAAGGGAACCGAACGCCGGGGACCATCACGGTTGAGGCGCACACCGAGGATTGGCCGCCGCCGAAGCTTCCGCCTACGCAAGTGACCATTACAACTAAGAAGGTGGGGTTGCGGCCGAGCGTGGGATAGTCGCCGCAATGCGCGGGCGAGACGCCCACGCCACAGCCGGCGGGACGCCGGCGCTACTGGGGAAGGTATGGCCAAATCACGCAGGGACTTTCTTACGCTTACGTCGCTTGGAATCCTGGGCGCTGCGGTGGTATCTCGAATTCACGCACAGAATCTTTCCACTCTGCCGCCTGGGGCGCCACCAGCGTTCGGCGCTGGGCCCGCTTTTGGGCCCGAAGTGTCGGTGAACACGTTTGCGGAGGCTGAGAAGCTGGTGCAGTTTCCGCTCGCCGACGCCGAGCGCGCTATGGCTGCCGCAACTTGGCGTCGAACTCTTGCATCGGTATACGAGCGGCGCACGGGGCCACGCAAGCTGCCGCTTGAATCCACCCTGGCGCCAGCCACGCGATGGGATCCTGCGCTGCCAGGCGTGAAGGTGGTGGTACGGCAGGACCGGTTCGTACGGAGCAAAAGCGACTCCGGTTCCCTGCCCCCGAAAGATGAAGACATCGCTTACGCGCCCGTGACGAAGCTTTCACGCTGGATCGAAACGCGACAGATCAATTCCGAGCGACTGACCCACATCTATCTGGATCGGCTTGAGCGCTTCAATCCCAAGCTGCGCTGCGCCATCACCATCACGCGGGAACTGGCGTTGAAACAGGCCAAGCAGGCGGATCAAGAGATCGCTGAGGGAAAGTATCGCGGTCCGCTGCACGGAATTCCCTGGGGCGGGAAGGATCTGCTCGACACAGCGGGAATCCCGACCACCTATGGCGCGGAACCCTATCGCAATCGAATTCCGTCGGGAGACGCCGCTGTGGTGAAGCGGCTCCACGACGCGGGCGCGGTGCTGATTGCGAAGCTCAGCCTGGGTGCGCTCGCCTTGAACGACATATGGTTCGGGGGGCAGACGATGAATCCGTGGCTGCCGGAAGAGGGATCGTCCGGATCGAGCGCCGGTCCGGGGGCCGCAACGGCGGCGGGACTCGTGGGATTTTCGATCGGCAGCGAAACCGGCGGTAGCATCGTCAGCCCGTCGATGCGCTGCGGTGTGACCGGCTTGCGTCCTACGTACGGGCGCGTGCCGCGCACCGGTGCCATGACGTTGTGCTGGTCGCTCGATAAGCTGGGTCCAATGACTCGCGGTGTGGAAGACACCCTGCTCGTACTGCAGGCAATTTCAGGCCCCGACGCTGGGGATACCGCGAGTGTGCCCAGTCATCTGGATTTCGACGCCGGCCGCACGGTCGAAGGGCTGCGGCTCGGGTACTTCCCCGGCTGGATGAAGGAGCGTCCCGCAACCGAGGTGGATCGAGCTGCACTGGAGACAGCCAAGAAGGTCGGTTTCGAACTGGTCGGAGTCTCAATTCCCGATTGGCCGTATGACTGCCTGAATTTAATTCTGTTCGCGGAAGGTGCAGCCGCATTTGAGGAACTCACACTGAGCGGCGGACTTCGCGAGTTGAAAGCTCAAGTTCCTGATGCTTGGCCGAACCTTTTCCGCCAAGCGAGATTCCTCTCGGCGGTCGACTTCGTACAGGCTGATCGCATGCGGCGCAAGGTCGCCAACGAAATGGCGCGGCTGTTCTCGGAAGTCGATCTGCTGCTGGTGCCTTCTCTGCGCGACGAGATGCTGGTCATCACGAATCTCACGGGACATCCCTCACTTACCTTGCGCGCGGGATTCGTCGAAGTCCAGCAAGCGAGAAGTGATTGGGCTCCGGATCCATTGCATCCGTTGCCAACGTTTGCGACGCCGCGACGCGTGCCGCACGGAGTGACGCTCATTGGGCGACTGTTCGATGAAGGGACTTTGGGGGCGGCCGGCATAGCACTAGAGCACGCCTTTGCGGTCGTGGACCAACGGCCGCCGGGCTTTTAGCTCGCGAGCAACATCTCGTCCTGCCGTTAGCCAAGAACGCTCTGTGCGATCTTTGCCGGTGCGTTTATAATTTCGCCGCCGCACATTCTTCCCCCGACACGGCACTCTGCTATGCGTTCACGGATTCTTGCGGTCGCACTGCTTCTCGCTGCTCCTCTCGCCCCCGCCCGCGACAAGCCAGAGAATTGGATCCAGGTCACTAGCCCGCACTTTATCGTGGAGACCAATGCGAACGAGAAGCAGGGCCGACGCATCGCCGACCAGTTCGAACGCATGCGCTCGGTCTTCCACGCGGCATTTCCCAAACTGGAAGTCGATCCCGGAGTGCCGATCGTTGTGCTCGCTGTGAAAGACGAAAAGGACTTCCGCGGCCTCGAACCGGAGGCGTATCTGGCCAAGGGATCGCTGAAGCTCGGAGGCTTGTTCCTGCACGGTCCGGACAAGAATTATGTGTTAATGCGGATCGATGCTGAAGGGCAACATCCGTACGCGGTGATCTATCACGAGTACACGCATCTACTCATCAGCAAGTCTGCCGATTGGATGCCCTTGTGGATGAACGAAGGACTGGCGGAGTTCTACGAAAACACGGAAATCCACCAGAAGGATGCCTCTCTCGGAGAACCAAGCGCAGAGAATCTTGAGTGGCTACGGCAGAACCGGCTTCTTCCACTGGCCACTCTCTTGGCTGTGGACCAGAAATCTCCGTACTACCACGAGGAGAAAAAAGGCTCGATCTTTTATGCCGAGTCGTGGGCTCTTACGCACTACATCCAGATGAATGATTTTGCGCAGAAGGCCCACCGATTGAACGACTACTCGGCCTTACTGGTTCAAAAAGTCGATCCAGTCACGGCCGCCACCCGTGCCTTCGGCGATTTGAAGCAACTGGAGGCGGACCTGGGGAACTACATCCGGGGAGGCTCTTTTCGCTACCTCAAGATGACGACCATGACCGAGGTGGACGATTCCGCCTTCAAACTGCAAGCTCTCACCGCCACGCAATCTGATGCGCTGCGGGCCGATTTTCTGACGTATAACCATCGAATCAGCGATGCCAAGCAGATCCTGGACCGTGTACTGCAGGAAGATCCTAAGAACGTCTCGGCGCAAGAGACCAAGGGCTTTCTTGCCATGCAAGAAGGCCACTCCGACGAAGCGAGGAAATGGTACGAGCAGGCGGTGCAACTGGACTCGCAAAGTTTTCTTGCCCATTACTACTACGCGGTCATCTCGATGGGCGACGCTCGCGAGGCGTCCGCACAGGACCAGGTAGAAAGCAGCCTTCGTGCAGCGATTAAGCTGAATCCCCTATTCGCGCCGGCATTCGATAGCCTCGGCGTCTTTCTCGCGATGCGGCACCAGAACCTTGACGAAGCTCGCATGATGGGACTGACGGCGGTCTCGCTGGATCCATCGAACGTCGGCTACCGGATCAACGTCGCCAATATCCTGATGACCATGGAACAAAGTCAGAATGCGATCGTGGTTTTGCACGCTGCGGCGAAACTGGCGAAGACGCCGGAGGAGAGCCAGATGGTGGCTGACGTCCTCACGCACGCGCAGGAGTATGCCGACGCTCAATCTCAATTTGCGGAACAGCAGAAACGGGCACGGGAGGATCAGAGCAGCCATGATGGGACTTTGGCCGAAGGCACTGTGCCCAAGCTAAAGCGGCGGGAACCGTTCGTGCCGAAAGGGCCGCACCGCTTTGCCGTCGGCGTTCTGAAGAGCGTCACCTGTGATAGTCCGTCGTTGGACCTGACAGTTTCAGGCAGTGGAAAAGCACTTTCCCTGCACCTCGAGAACTACTATAAGATCCGCTTCAGTACTTTAGGATTTCAGCCGGACAAAGACCTCAATCCCTGCACAGACCTGGAAGACCGTCCGGCGAAGGTGGAGTATGTTGAATCCGCCAATCCGTCTGTGACAGCACAGATTGTGTCCATCGAACTTCACAAGTGACGCCTCGCCCACGTCGCTAGTATCGAGCATTTATAATGGAGAGATTCTCTGGCGGCGAAATTTGGCTCTGGGGTGCTGCCGGCGAAACCAGGCCGAGCGTTGCGGCGGCCCGGCGAGGCGCCCGTCCCTACACCAGCGGATTCCTCGCTTCGCTCGGAATGACAAAATGCTTGGTGGGATTGAGGACAGAAATGGTCCTCAACTTGAGCTAGTGTTCCTAGGTCGTTGGGTTTTGCCAAGAGCTAACAGCTAAGAGCTTCTTTCATGGATTTCAAACTCGTTTCCAGTTACAAGCCACAGGGCGACCAAGCGGCCGCGATCCAGGCACTGACCCGCGGTCTATTTGATCGCGAGCAGCATCAGGTGCTGCTGGGCGTCACGGGGTCTGGCAAGACCTTCACCATGGCGAAGGTGATTGAGGCGCTGAACCGCCCAACGATCGTCATGGCGCATAACAAAACATTGGCGGCGCAGCTTTATCACGAGTTCAAGAGTTTCTTCCCGCATAATGCCGTCGAGTATTTCGTTTCCTACTATGACTACTACCAGCCGGAAGCCTACGTTCCGGCTGCCGATCTTTACATCGAGAAGGAAGCGACCATTAATGATGAGCTCGACAAGCTGCGACTCTCGGCCACGCGGTCGCTATTCGAGCGGCGCGATGCGCTGATTGTCGCGTCGGTGAGCTGTATTTACGGTTTGGGATCGCCCGAGGCTTATTACGGGATGATGCTGTTTGTCGAAAAAGGTCAGAAGGTCAAGCGTGAGGATATTACCCGCAAGTTGGTCGACATCCTCTACGAGCGGACGAATGGCGAGTTCCGCCGCGGAACGTTCCGTGTGCGCGGCGACGTCATTGAGGTCTTCCCCACTTACGACGACATGGCGTACCGCATCGAGCTGTGGGGAGATCAGATTGAATCGCTCTCGCAGATTGACCCGCTGTTCGGCACCGTCAAGCAGAAGTACATGCGGCTGCCGATTTATCCCAAGACACATTACGTCATGAAAGAGGAGACCCGGGCATCGGCGGTGGAGTCGATCAAAAAGGAACTGGCCTGGTGGGAAGTTGAACTCGAGAAGCAGGGGCGGCTGGTCGAGTCGCAGCGCATTCATCAGCGCACGATGTTTGATCTGGAAATGATCAAGGCCATGGGCTATTGCCATGGGATTGAAAACTATTCACGGCATTTCACGGGACGGCTGCCCGGCGAGCCTCCGCCGACGCTGCTCGACTATTTCCCGCGCGATTTCCTGATGTTCATCGACGAATCGCACCAGACTGTGCCGCAACTGCGCGGGATGTATGCGGGCGATCGCTCGCGCAAGGAAGTCTTGGTTGAGTACGGATTCCGCATGCCGTCGGCGCTTGATAACCGGCCGCTGACGTTTGAGGAGTTCGAGCATCGCACCAACCAGCTCGTTTATGTTTCGGCGACGCCCGGGCCGTATGAGCTGACGAAGTCCGCGGGCGTCGTGGTCGAGCAGATAATCCGGCCGACCGGATTGATTGATCCTCCGGTGGAAGTGCGTCCGGTGAAGGGACAGATTGACGACCTGTTGCACGAGATTCGTGCGCGTGTGGAAAAGGGCGAGCGGGTGCTGGTGACGACGTTAACCAAGCGCATGGCGGAGGACTTGGCGGAGTACTACGCTGAAGTCGGTGTGAAGTGCCGCTACATGCACTCGGAGATCGAGACCTTAGAGCGCGTGAAGATCCTGCGCGATCTGCGTAAGGGAGAGTTTGATGTGCTGATCGGCATCAATCTGCTGCGCGAAGGGCTGGATTTGCCGGAAGTTTCGTTGGTCGCCATTCTGGATGCGGATAAGGAAGGATTCCTGCGGTCGAGCGGATCGCTGATTCAGACGATCGGACGCTGCGCACGCCATCTGAACGGCCGAGCCATTCTGTATGCCGACCGCGAGACCGACTCGATGAAACGGGCGATGGACGAGACGTCCCGCCGCCGCGCGATTCAGACGGCGTATAACGAAGAGCACGGCATTACTCCCGAGTCGATCGTGCGTCCGCTCGACATGACACTGGCGGCGATTGTCGCTGCAGATTATACCGACCTGACCGGGGGGGAAGCCGAAGGCATGCCCGAGTTTAAGTCGCAAGAAGAGGTCGACGCCTACATTGCGAACTTGGAGAGTGATATGCGTGAGGCCGCGAAGCGGTTCGAGTTCGAGAAGGCGGCGAAACTGCGGGATACAATCAAGGAGTTGCGTACGAAGGAGTTCTTGTTCGCGTAAATTCTGGAACTACCGATTTAGATAGTTGGCCGGCGACAGGATTGCAATTCCCCGCCAGGGATGCAGCGTCAATAAATCTGTATCTCCCGTGATGATCAAATCCGCTTTGCCATTCAGTGCCACTTCCAGGAACTTGTCGTCTTTGGGATCGCGACATTCGCGGATCAACTGAACGATGGGGACGAATTCGGCGACCGCGCCGAGCTGCCCGAGGAACACAGCGCGCTCGTGCCGGCTCACATAAAGATCAAACTTTGAACGGAATAGAACTTCCTTCAGCTCATCCATGGTGCAATCGGAAAGGAGCAGAACGCCGTCCCTCAGCACTTTCTTCACCGCCTGGCGCGGAACTGAAAGCGAAAACACGGCGGCGCTGACGAACACATTGGTGTCGACGACGCAGCGCATCAGTCTTTCAGAATGTCAGCGAGAATTTCCTCGGTCATTCCGTTTGCGGCAGCCTGGGCGCTGATGCGGTCCATGGTTCGCTCAAGCTCCTCGATGTTGACCTTGCGAATCCGCTCGTATTCTTGCGCGGAGATGATCACGGCCACGTCGCGGTTTTGGCGGCGAATGAGCACGGGCTCGCGCTGGGCGGCGTCCAGAAGGGCCGCTAGACGTTGTTTAGCGTCGGTGGCACTCACGGTCTTCATTTGTCTATTATAGACAAAATGGACAATATAGGCAATTCTGAATAGTGTGTGGCTTAGCGCCCATAGGCGGCCGACGCCGCCATCGGCTTGCGGTGCATTGTGTATCCGTCGTAGCTCTCTTGCCGGAAGTTCAGGTTGGGAACGCAGAGCTTTTCGGTTTGGCTGAGGAAGAGGTATCCGCCAGGTTCGAGATAGAGGTGCAATCGCTCCATCAGAGCGGTGCGCTGGGCGCGGGAAAGCTGCGGCAGGACGTCCATGCAGAAGATGCAGTCGAAGCGGCCGATATAAACCGGCTTGGTCAGATTCATCGTGTTGAACGTCACCAGGCTGCGAAGGCGAGGCTTCACCAAAAGGTGAGCGCCATTGGTCGCTCCGTTGGAGGAACTGCCGTTGTTGGAATTGCCATTCGCGGAATTCGCAATCGCAGTTTCCTCCGAGCCATTCGCGTTGCCGTTCGGACTTCCAATTTTCGAAAAGCAGGCACGGATCATCGCCGGCGGCAGTCCCTGCAGGGCTGATTGCGGATACAGTCCGCGCTCGGCGACCTGAATCGAAGACGGCAGCAAATCGCTGCCTACAATGTGAACGGACCATTCCTTGGTCGACTGTGCCGAACCGTTGGCCTCCAATACTCCTCCGCTGCGGTTCGGACTTTTCGATTCTTTCGTGGCGCTTCCGTTCGTTGAGCCGTTGCTTGCGCCACCGCCCGCTGCATTGGGCATCGCCTCGCAGATGGCCATGGCAATCGAATATGCCTCTTCACCGGTTGCACAACCAGCACTCCATATGCGAAGGGTGCACGCAGCGTCGTCGGCTTTGCGGGCGTAGAGTTGCGGCATTACATGACGCGCCAACGCATTCATGGCTCCGGGATGCCGGTAGAATCCAGTCTTTCCGTTGAGCACGCCATCGAGGAACTCGGCAAGCTGCGAAGGATCGAGATCACAAGCGCGCAACCGTTCGAGCAAGGCCGCGGGCGATTCCAGTTCATGGGCTTCAAGATAATCGGCCAGGTGCGCTGCCAATGCGCTGTTGGGACAGTCCAGCAGAATCCCGGTCTGGCGCTCCACCAGCAGGCGCAGTTCAGAGAGTTCGTGCTCGAAAATGGTGACGCCTGCGATAAGTCTATGCATAGATCCTTTCCTCAGAAGCGCGGGGATGAGACCGTCGCCTGGGGGAGGAGAGGGGTTCTCAATTCTCAGTTTTAGTTCTCAATTCTCGGTTCTCAGCTTTCGGTTCTGCCTTTAGCTTCTTCTCAGTTCTCAGTCTCCAGCTACAGCCGCGTACGACTTGCGAGAATCCTGCCCGGCCTGTTGCGCGACCACATTCATTTCCTTTTCCAGCGATGAAAAACGCTGCATGATCTCGTGAATGCGCAGCGTCATATTCCGAATTGTTTCGATCTGAGCGCGCGTTTGGGCAGAGAAGCTGCCCGGCTCCAGCAGGAGCAGGTCCGAATTCCCCAATACCGAAGTGAGCGCGTTATTCAGGCTGTGGCGCATCTCGAGCATGTAACGTCCAAGCGTGGCCTGACGCTCGAGTGCAGAGCAGGCAAACTCCGCGGCGCGCGCCCGGGTTTCGGCTCGCGACCGGTGTACGGCTTCCGAGGCCGCCAACACAAGGGTCTCAAGCCAGTGCTCGCTCGGTCGCAACAGGGAGACACGAGGCCAGCGGTCTCGCACCAACTGTGCCGTCGCCGCATCGTGGCATAGACAGAAAATTGGTTGCGACGTGGAGTGTAAAGGCTCGAGGACCACTGAAAGCAAATCGCGCCGCAACCGCCCCACAATGGCGACGTCGAACACATCGGCAGCAAAACGGGGCCACAACTCACCGCTCAGCAGAGTGAATGTGGGCACATTTCGCTCCATCTGCCAGCGGGCAGTGATGCGCCGCGAGAAGTCGGGTTCGTCGGAGATGATCAGAACGGTGGGCGTTTCCACGTGCCAGTTTCCTCTTTTTTATCCGACCATAACCAGTGCAGCGACGGACAATCCCTATCCGCTCACTTCTTTTTTGGCGGCTGCGGCGCCGAATCCGGATCCCATCCGGGCGAGCTGGAGACTTCAAACTCAGGAGCATCCGCCGGCAGTGGAGCGGGTTTGTTGGACTTAGCCATAGGCGCGGCCGCGGGTTTTGCCGCGGCCCCAGCCGAGGCGGCGGCCCCGACCTTCGCTGCGGGAATCGGCGGTTTGCTGGCCACGACAGCGGCCTTGGCTGGAGTTGCGGACACCGGTTTCGGCGGCGCCACCGCAGGTTTCGCGGCAGCAGCCGGTTTCGTCTTGCCATCGGCCTCCGCGGACTTACCCCGGCCCAGCGCGTGCTCTACCGAAGCGCGCAAGTCGACCAGCATGCGCAGCGGTGATCCGGAAGAATATTCCGCCTGGAACATCACCTTCCAAGACTGGCAGATCATACGGAGCCGGATGATCGGCTCCTGAGCGGAGAATTGCGCGCGGCGGCAGTCGAGTGTTTCTATCCCCTTGTCTTCCAGCTCGGTCAAGCCATCGAGAATCAGGTTGAGGTCGCCAAGCATCAGCCGGAAAAAGGCCCGACGCATCAGATAGCCGAAGCGGGTAAATGCAACCAATGCCACCGGCAAGTAGAACAGCTCTCCGGCAAGCCCCTTGGCTTTTCGGCCCTGCTCCAGAACCCCGCCGTGCAGCAGTTCGTCGAGCGATTTGCATTTGCGGGCAGCGTCGAGTACCCGGTCCAGCGCATTGAGCCATACGGGAGGTTTCAGTTCAATCGGGCCGAGCACTGCCTCCATCGCTTGCGCCACATAAGCGAGATCAACCTCTGCATCGTTGAGTCCCGCCGGCGCGTTCTGGCTGAAGTACTGCACCAGCAGGAAGTCGACCTTGTCTCGGATGGCATCGCTCTTGGTAGGTTTTGCCAGGAAATGCTCCAACAGCGTGACGATCCCGTCCTGACTCACCAGCGAGCTGGTTTGCAGGAATTGTCGGAGCTGGTGCACCTGGATGGCTCCATCCATGTGGTCAAGCCACTGATTGGCCTGTTCGACAGTATCTTTGCCGGGCATTTGCACGCCGGCTTCCAGTTCAGCGCACGGTTTCACATCGATGGCGAACTCCCGCGCCAGTTCGAAGTAAATGGGATAGAGCTTGCGCGCGAAACTCCATTGCGTGGCAAGATCTTGCACGGGTGTGGTTGGAGTCATGGTTTCACGATCCAGTTGGGCACTTCGCGGTTGAACCGCGCTGCCACGAGTGTGTTCCCGGGGTGATACTGCACGGCGACTACGCGAGCATCCTCCTCAAACGAGCCGTCGGAATTGCGTAACCTCAGAACGTCCGCAAATTCCAAAGGAGTTTTGCAGGCAAACAGGACTTCGCGCGGCGTGCCAAATTCAATCACGATGCTTTCGCTAAAATCCGGCGACTGGCTGGACTCGACCATGCGGGCGAACTGCACCGGCATCCGCATGGCGGTCGCGTCCGGGAAAAAACGTGCCAAGCCGGCGACGGGGCTGGCGTCTTGTGGGTAGCGCGCGGTAGCTGTGGCTTGCTGCGCCAATCGATGTAGATCCTCTGACCTTAAAACTCTCTAACCGGAACTCGTTCGCCCCGTCGAAATGCGGTCGGGCTCCCCCTCTTCCTGGTTTGGAAGAGCTTTGGGGAGCCGGTATGCGCGGTTCACAGGAAATTCAAGCAAGGTGGGCACCATCTCGCGGAACGGAAGGACTAGCACTGAGGGGAACGGGCTTTCAGCGAGTTAGAGTGCGCGAGACGTGGTGGCCGCCTCCGCAACGCCAGTTCGCGTCTCAAGCTGAGATGGCAGTCTCACTTCGCTCGCGATCGCCGACAATCTCAAAACACATCACAGGCAGTGAGGTCAACCGGCTCATTCATCGCGCAACGTCTGCGCCGGGTCGATTCGTGCAATTCGCAGCGTAGGCACCGTGCCGGCGACGACTGTTACAGACCCGAGAATCAAGATGACGCATGCAACTGTGGGAATATCGTAGATCCCCACCCCATACAACAGGCTGCGCATTGCCCTCAGAGCTCCCGCGCACAAGACCAATCCGAGAATGAGTCCCAACCCCGAGGCCCGCACTCCGGGACCGCCCATATTGACCATGGCCTGTCGAATAGTGGAACCCAGCGCCATACGGATGCCAATCTCTCTTGTCTTTTGTGCGACGATGTTTGCCACCAGGGCGAAAATTCCGACAGCGCTCAGCAACAGTGCCAGAACTGCCATGGTGCTTAGAAGTGCTACTTCTACACGTTGCGTAGCCAAGGTATTCGCGAGCAGATCGTTCATCCTATAGAAGCCGGAGAAGGGCAGGTTGGGATCGACACTCGCGAGCGCGCGCTGCATCTGCGCGGTCAGTCCCTCTGCCGGGCCTGCTGTGCGGACGATCCAGTTGGGTTGGAACCATACGTGGAGTAGTGCCAGCGATTGAGCATCCACCTGGGTGGCGGGAATATACATTAACTCTTCGGCCGAAAGCGGAGCAGTAGCATCCAACCCCGGTTCGATCGCCACATCTTCTACCACCGCGACAATCATTTTGTCCTTATCCACGTAGTGTCCGAGCGGACTTGCCCCGTGGAAGAACTTGCGGACGAATGTCTGATTGACGATGGCCACGTGTTGCGAAAAGGGACCGTCTGCGTCAGTAAAATCGCGGCCCATGAGGATTGGAATCTGCAATGCCCCGAAATAGTCCGGCGTAATGTACACCTCGCCGGTCATGACCTGCTGGCCGGATTCTTTGCCGTCGCTGAGCGTCACCCCACTGTTAAGCGAGCGCTCATATGGCAGACTCAGGCCGACCGCAGCGTGCTGCACTCCTGGAATCTGACGCATCGCGGCGATGCTCTCGTGGAAGAGCTTTCGAAACGCTGCTGAATCATGGAAGCGTGCGTCGTCGAGGGACGCTTTCGCTGTCATGACTCCGGTTGAGTCGAATCCCGGCGGCAGAGTTTGAAGATGAACGAGAGTGCGAATGAGCAGGCCCGACGACGCCAGCAACACCACAGTCAACGCAACTTCGCCGGCAATCAGCGCCTGCCGTAAACCCAGTTGTTTGGAGCCGCCCGCGGAGCGATTCGCGATCGCCGAGCGCAAGTCATACCTTAGCCCTGTAAGGGCAGGAATCATGCCGAACAGCAGGCTCGTGAGCAAGGATGTGAGAACCGTGAAAGCCAGTACACGCCCATCCAAAGGTACATCAACTACGGGAAGGAAGTGTTCAGGCAGAAGCACGAGCAATCCTCGCAAGGTAACGAAACCGACTGCTATTCCGGCGATTCCACCGACGAATGCCAATAACAGAGTTTCGACCCAGAATTGTTTCTGAATCTGCCAGCGCGAGGCGCCGAGCGCGAGTCGGGTGGCGACTTCAGGCGTCCGCCGCAGCATGCGCACCAGCGTTAGACCAGCCAAGTTGGCGCAGGCGATCAGCAGAATGATGCCGGCTGCCAGCATTAACGCTAAGACCTGGGGGCGCAGCGGAGCCGTCTCCCCCTTTTGAAGCGGCACAGAATAATAGGTCACCTGGGCGCCGGGGTTGTCCTGCAGCTCATAGCGCACCGTGCGGAGGGACCAGGCACGATTGATCTCGGCATCCGCTTGCTGCCAGGTGAAGCCGTCCCGTAGGCGGGTGATCAAATCAAAGTTCGTTCCTCCGCCTTCACCGTCGCGGCTGGCCTGTAATGATGTATATACGTCGGCATCCAACGGAATCGTCACACCATCGGGAAGGACTCCCACCACCACGTACGGCTCCCCTTTCAACAGAATGTTCCTGCCTGATATGTTGGGATCAGAACCGAAAGTATTTCGCCACAAACCGTAGCTGAGGATGGCTGTCTTTGCTCCGTGCGGAAGATCCTCCGCATCCGAGAAATTACGACCGATGATGGGATGGATCGCCAGCACATCGAAGTATCGAGCGGAGACGCGTCCGGCGTGAAGATACTGCACTTGCGAATCCGCCTGAAGATTAACGCCTGAAGTTCTCGTCGCCGAAACAGCCGCGATCAGAGACGGAACGTTGTCGCGCAGCAGTTCCCATTGCTCGCCATTTACGTGATGCCGCTCGTCCCAGCCCAGGTGACCGGTGACGCGCGTGTAAACCGTCCCCATCCGTTCGGGATGGGAGTAAGGCAAGCTCTTCAGCAAAAGCGCATTGACTATTGAGAAAATGGCGGTGTTTGCGCCAATCGAGAGCGCTAGCGTAAGGACTACCGTGACCGTGAAGCCGGGATTTCGCCACAACTGGCGAATTGCAAACCTAAGATTCTGATTGAGTATTTCCACGAAAATATCCTCGGAGATCCACATTGCGCATCCTCGTCTCGCGCCGGGGCAGCGGTTCTTTCGTGCTGCCTGCATCTTGTCCACCGAAGTCCAGCGTTCGGAAAAGCAACAAACGATAGAGTTTCTACCGCCCGAAAGCTAATCCTTCGTTGTCCGCTTCTGAACATTCCTGTGCGCTAGTGGACAGGCTCGGTTTTGCCGGAATGATCTATGCGCCGCGTATCGTCGGTTATTCGGAGGTAGAGGACTCCCTCACTGCAAGGTATGGCTTGATGAACTTTCCCCGGACGGAGATCCCATCCCGATGTTGTAACGCTTGAGTTTGCGGTAGAGGGTCGCGCGGCTGATACCGAGCATTCTTCCGGCTAGCGCCTTGTCGCCGTTGACCTGTTCAAAAACACGCTGAATAGTGGCGCGTTCGATATCCTCCAGATCGGTTGTGGGCAACGGCGTTCGAGGCGCCACCGCAACCGCGGCTTCTGCCAGATCCGGATCTAGAACGGGCGGTTTGCTCGTGTGGATCACAGGAGTGGTCGCCAAACCTGCGCCCGAGGCAATAGCCGGCGGAAGATCACTCAATTCGATGATCTGCCCGTTTCCCAGCGCAACGGCTCGCTCAACGCAGTTTTCCAGTTCTCGGACATTGCCCGGCCATTCGTATTGCATAAGAGCTTTCATCGCCGCGCTGGAGACATGCTGCTCGCCTCCAGGGGCATAGCGCTCCAAGAACCAGTGCACGAGCATCGGGATATCGCTACGGCGCTCGCGGAGAGAGGGCACGAAGAGCGTAACTACATTCAGACGGAAATAAAGATCTTTGCGGAAGGTTCCGTTCTTGTAAGCGGCCTCGAGATCACGATTCGTGGCAGCAATAACCCGCACGTCTACCTTGATCCGCTGATTACTGCCGACCGGGCGTACTTCTTTTTCCTGCAGGACGCGCAGGAGCTTCGCCTGCAACTCCAGGGGCAACTCGCCCACTTCATCGAGAAAGATAGTGCCGCCATCGGCCGCTTGAAACAGTCCCTGCTTGGACTTCAAAGCCCCGGTGAACGCTCCTTTTTCGTAGCCGAACAGCTCGCTTTCAATGAGCGTGGGAACGAGGGATCCGCAATCGACCGCGACGAACGGACGGCCGGCAAAAGCTCCGCGAAAATGCATCGCGCGGGCAACGAGCTCTTTTCCGGTGCCGCTCTCGCCATAAATCAGCACCGGCGTGCGCGTATCTTTTAATCGCGCCACCAGGCGCATCACTTCCTGGATGCGCGTGGACGAACCGACAATCCCATGCACAGCGGTTTCCGAATCTGTACGCTGTCGCAGGAATTCGTTTTCCTCGACCAGGCGGACTTTCTCGGCCATGCGGCGCAGAAACAGTCGCAATTCTTCCAGCGGTGAAAACGGCTTGGTGATGTAGTCGTAAGCGCCCAATTTCATCGCCTGCACGGCGGTTTCAATCGAGCCATGCCCGGTCATCAGCGCTACTTCGGTGCGGGGGAGAAGTTTCTTGATCTTCTCCAGGAATTCCAGTCCCGACATGTGCGGCATCACCATATCGGACAAAATCATATGCACCGACTGCTCTTCCAAGAGAGCTAAAGCCGACTCGCCGCTCTCGGCTTCCAGGCAAACAAATCCGAGCGCCTCGCCTACCGTTGAGCACAACTTGCGGATGGTCTGCTCGTCATCGACGATCAGCAGGCGTATGCGGAGATCTTCCTTACCGGCGTTATTCACTACTCGACCTTTCCAAACGTTTTCGAGATCACATCAATGAATTGCTGAACGCGGAACGGCTTCTCTACGCAGGGAGCGCCCGTCTCGCGCAAGGTTGCCACTGTCTCTTCGTTCGCGATATCGCCGGTGATGAAAACCAGGCGATTCGCGAGATCCGGCCTGTGCTTGGCGATCCAAGCATGCACCTGTCCGCCGTCCACTCCGCCGGGGGTCCGCATGTCAGAGACTATGCCGAGGAACGATCCGTTTTCCAGCAATCGCAAGGCGTCGACGCCGGACTCGCAGCACACAACCGGATATCCGCTGCGCTCAAGAGCTGCTTGCACGTAGGCCATGACCGCTGGCTCATCTTCGATGAGCAAGACTGGCAAAGCTCGAGGTTTCAAGGCTGGCAGGCTCATGGTTGTGTCACTCCCGCGGCCACGCCCAGAGACGTGGCCTGAGGCGTTGCAGGCAGGCGAACAATGAAGGTCGCTCCCTGGCCCCCGATGTTGTTGTGGCAGAGAATCTCACCACCGTGTTCTTTCACGATTCCGTAACAGATGCTGAGGCCCAGACCCGTCCCCTTGCCCACTTCCTTGGTCGTGAAGAATGGATCAAAAATCTTATCAGGATGCGAAATTCCATTTCCGTTATCGGAGAAGGAGACTTCGACCGAATCGCCGGACTTGGTCGACATGATCTCGATGCGCGCAGGACGTCCGACTTCGCGCACCGCGTCGTAGGCGTTGTTCAGGATGTTGAGAAAGACCTGCTGCAGCTGGTGCGCATCGCCGATTACGTCGGGAAGTCCTTCATCGAGATGTTCGACCACATCGACGCCGTGACTATTAAAGTCATAGGAGCGCAGCTGAATGGTGCGCCGCAGAATCCCGTTGAGTTGCAGAGGATTGCGTTGCGGCGGCATCTGACGCGCAAAGCTGAGCAGGTTTTGCACGATCTGCTTGGTGCGTTGCGCCTCCTGCAGGATCACGCGCAGATCTTTTCGTGCGGATTCAGGGGTATCGGGATTCTCCATCAACAAGTCGGCGAAACCGAGGATCGCGGTCAGCGGGTTATTCACTTCGTGCGCCACACCGGACACCAACTGCCCGACCGCCGCCATCTTTTCGGTGTGGAGTAACTTGTCGCGCAGCACGGCGGAATCCGTGATATCGGTGAGCACCAGAACGATGCTGGTCACCGTTCCCTGCTCGTCGCGCATAGGGCTAAGGTTCGCCGAGAATTTTCCCGTTGCTCCGCTACGACGCACGATTTCCAGTTCGAGGTTGTCGACTTGCTGACCGTTCAAGGTGCTGTGGACAGCTTCGGCCAATGGCTGCGCAAAGCTCGGCGAGGCCAATTCGAGCAGCGGACGCCCCAGCAATTCCCGCTGCTCAAATCCGGCATCGTACCAGCGCCGGTTCGCGTAACTGATCAGTCCTGCGGTATCGGCCACCAGAATCAGGCTCTGCGTGTTGTTGAGGATCTTGCCCGAGAAATCGCGCTCCCGATGTAACTCCGACTGGTACGTTCGAAGGCCGGTGACATCCAGCATCAGTCCGCGAACCTGCAGCACGCGGCCTTGGTTGTCGTACATCCCGAAGGCGTTAATCAGCACGTGAATCAGCGAACCGTCCTTGCGCCGCAGGGTAGCCTCAAAATTGCGCAAGCTGCCCTGTTCCTCCATGACCTTCACATGCTGCTGTCGCTGCTCGGGAGTGAGATAAAGCTGGGTGGGGATATCGATCTGCAGCAACTCTTCGCGGCTGCCATAGCCGAGCATCCGCACCATGGCATCATTGACTTCCACAAATCGTCCGCCCGGCGTGCTAAAGAAGAGACCTTCCTGAATGTTGTCGAAGAGTTCGCGATAGCGCCGCTCCGCTTCGCTACGGTCAGAGATGTCTTTCAGAACGTGAATGGTCTGCAGGCCTTCCCCGGAGGCGCCGTGCACGCGCGATGTTGAGACCAGGTAAGTGCGGTCGAAAACCGGGTGAGCAAACTCGCCGGAGTCATCCCCCATCGAGCGGCAGAAGGGGCAGGAATACGAAGCAGAATCGCTGGTCAACGCCATCAGTGCGCGAATATTGAGTCCGATCAACTCGGCCGGCGGCACTCCAATCATCGCGGCTAGCGAACGGTTCACTCGCAACACTTTGTCGGACTGGTCGTGCACCACAATGAAGTCCGAAATGGCATCGAATATTTCGACCCAGTGGCGATTCGACTTTTCGATCTGTGTGAACAGCCGCGCATTGTCCAGCGCCATAGCGGCATGCCCCGCCATCGTCTCCAGGAATACCCGATCCTCCTGGTTCACGTCTCCCGCGCGGCCGGAGAGACATAGAATTCCGGCAAGTTCACCATCGGCACCCGTGAGTCGCACCAATGTGCAGTCGGTCCAACCTAATCTGGCGGCGGGTTCCACTCCCAGCATTTCTTGGGCAGAACTGCATGTCACTTTTTCCGCGTGATGAGCGACAAACTCGCCAAGCGTGGCGCCCAGGTCTCGCTCACTCTCACGATTCATGGAAGAGGTCGCCTGGGTTTCTCCCTTAACCAGGCTCACATCAGCTCTTTGTGAAGAGCCGTTCACCCTTTGTTCTCCGGATAAGGGGACGATTTCCGATGTCGAAGAAGATAAGTGCGTCTGATGCAGCGCAACGGGTTGCCAATGGCCGTCCTGCTGCAGGGCCAGAAGTCCGCCACGCGAGCTCGTCAGTTCTACCGTGCGGCGAACAAAGCGGGATGCAAACTCGGGCAAGTGCAGGCTGCCATCAATGTCACGCGCCAGTTCGATCAATGCCTCGGCCCGCCGCCGATGCTGTTCCGACAGGTGCAAATTGCTGGCAACTTCCAAGACGACCGCAGCCTGGTTCGACAGGGCCCGGGCGCGCCGTATGTCCTCCTGTGAAATCCCGGTGCCATCGAGACGGTCCAGCACGCCAAACATCCCCAGCAATTTGCCGTTGGCTCCGAGAAGCGGCACAGCCAGAAACTGATGCACTTTGTATTTCGAAACTACTTCAACATTGACGCCTGGAACCCGGCTCGCTTCATCCGTCCAAAAGACCTCTTTGGTTCGCAGGGTTTTGGTAGCGACCCCTTCTGGAAAAATGGCGTCGACCGGGCGCGGTTGTCCGCGTTCTACTCCGTAGCGCACCTGGAACTGGTCATTCTCCAGCAGCGCGATGAAGCATCTCCCAAAGCCGAGAAACCCTGAAGCCCGGATCACAAACGCCTGTAGAAAACGATCCAGATCTCCACTGGCGCTGAGTTCCAGGGAAATCTCAAGGAGTTGATGAAGTTCCTGCGCCTGAGAGTGTGCAGTGGCATGCAGTTCCGCGTGTGCCACGGCGACGGCACCAAAGCTTGCGATCGCTGCCACCAGCGCGCGTTCCTCGGCCGTAAAGATGCCGTCTTGCCGGGGATAAATTAAGATCGCGCCCTGGGTGCGGGCCGTGCGAAAGGGTGCGGCAATGAGCATGCCGGGAGACACCAGGTTCCCGAGCGAATGCACGTCCGCCCCGATCGAGAGAGTCAGGGGTTCTGCCGCCGCCACCGCCCGCTGGGCAAGGTCGGCTGCGAAGCGCAAAGTTTGCCGATCATGCCGGGCGCGCGCCGAAGTCGCCAGTTGCGGCGTCTCCGCCGACACCGCCTTCAACTCAAACGGACCTTCCCGGCGCAGCAGCACGCATACCAGTCGGGTACGCAAAAGCAAGCGAAGCCGGTCGGCCAGCGCCTCGATAACGGCGCCTACATCCGGGCTTCCATGCAAGGCATGGGCGACGTCCGCCAGAATCTCGGCCCGTCGATGCTCTTCCCGTGACGCTTCGCCGAGACGGGCCGCTTCCAGAAGACTTCCCAGTTGCCCCGCCAGAATGGTGGCTTTAGCGGCGAAATCCTCATTAAATGCCTCATCGTTGGCGTCGTGCAGGAAGGTGAGCGCACCGATGACCTCGTTGAAGACCAGTAAGGGCGCGGCCAGCAGCGAGCGGGCCTCAAACTCCCGAGCCGCTGGGAACGCGGCAGAATTCACGTGATTGGCGAAGATCGTACGCCGCTGCCGCACCGCTTCTGCGGTCACGGTACTCTCCATCGGACGCAGACGAAGTCCGACGAAGCGCTGGGACATTTTGCCGTCGGCCTGCTCCCCTACGAGTTCGTCCCCAGGCTGGCAGCGCCAGAAGTAGACACCGGAAACGTCAAAAAATTCCCGCGTGGCCTGGCAGAACAACTGAATCAGTTGGTTGGGCTGCGGTCTCTCGCCGGACTTGGCAGCAATACGGAGCAGTAGCTTCTGAAAGCCCTCATCGGAACCGGAGAAGGCTCGGTCTCCCGGAGGAACCAACGAACTACGAACAGAAGCAGTGACATCTGCACCGGCGCTGGGGAAATAGTTTTCGCGATTCACAAGTGCTTGAATCTATTTGGGAAACTAACTGTCATCTCAATTTGAGTCAAGGAAAATGGATCACGAGGTGCCTTGATGTGAAATCCCGAGACTCGGAGTGAGATTTTGTCTCACCGTGAGAAACAGTACTCGGTTTTTGCCGAATGAGACAACGCTAATTGCGAGCAGGCACGAAAAACGCCCTCCGCCTTGAAGTAACGCTTTGTTTTTCAATCGTTTACTGCCCATTACTTTGGTTTTTCCAAGAAGGTTCCGTTGGCCTAGGCATTGCACTCTTGCCTTTGCCCAGTTCTTGGAATCGGAGGAGGAAACTGTGTCTCAGCGAATCGCGGCCGCAGTGCTGGCGGTTGTAACAATTGTGGCGGCTTTCAGTCTGTCGCACGCAGGAGCCCAGACAACGCAGAGTGACGAAATCAATCGTCGGGCGAAGACCAAGGTACAGCCTTTTTACCCGGAATTAGCACGCAAGATGAATATCGCGGGAATAGTAAAGATCGAGGTGACGGTCGCCCCCAATGGCACGGTGAAAGAAGCACGGATCGTTGGCGGACACCCGGTTCTGGCCAATTCGGCCCTCGACGCGGCGAAGAAGTGGCGCTTTGAACCAGCGCCGTCAGAGAGTACGGGCGTCATTGAGTTCAAGTTCGAGCCGCGGTAACTCGGATCACCGCGGAGGAGACAGGCATGACTATCGGCAAGAAGTTATACGTCAATTTCGGCATCATCCTCACCATGGTGGTTGTGCTGTTCCTGGTGAACTGGTCTGCGGTGCGACGTGAACACGCGGCCAAAGACCTGGCGGATACCACCAACGCCGTCCGCTTCCAGATGATGCAAAACCGCCTCTACCTGAGCAACTACTTGCTGAGCGGCGACACCCGCGAAGTTGACCGCATGAATGAGGGACTGCGCACCTTGAACGAGAAGCTAGAACAGGGCACGAACAAGGCAAACTCGGACCAGGTCAAGACCTCACTTGCGAAGGTGCAGCAACTCGAGCAATCCTGGGGCAAGGAATTCGCCCAGCCGCTGATCGAGAAACGCAAAGACGTCGACTCCGGCAATGCGACGGTCGCCGAACTACAGATCTATTACCTGCAGAAAGATGCGTCCTCCTGGGTGAAGAACTCTACGGATTCTCTTGACATCGCCGACGGCGAGAGCCGCAAGTCCGACGAGAGTGCCGCTAACTGGACGATCGCAATTTCCCTGATCAGCACGCTGGTCGCGGTGATCGCTGGCGTCATCATCGCGTATCGCACCGCGAAGTCGATTACCGTACCGCTTACTACCCTGATGAACGTGGCCCGCGCCATCGGCAACACGGGCGATCTCGACCACAACATCGACCTTGGCCGTGACGACGAGATCGGCGAACTGGCCCGCACCTTCCACAAGATGGTCACCTACCTGAAGGAGATGGCGGGAGTTTCAGAAGCCATTGCCGGGGGCGATCTGACGCTCGAAGTAAAGCCGCGCTCCTCGCACGATACCCTGGGCAACGCCTTCGCCAAGATGGTCGAGGGACTTGCCGGGCTGGTGCGGAGCGTCCGCGACGCCTCCTCGCAAGTCGCCAGCGCCTCCAACCAGGTCGCGGGAGCTTCCGACGATTCGGCCAAGATCGGGCTGCAGGCTTCGTCCGCGATCGATGAAGTCACCAGCACGATGCACGAGATGAGCGTCAACGTGCAGAACATGGTGAAGAGCACGCAGGTGCAGGCTTCCAGCGTCAGCGAAACCTCGGCTTCGATCGACCAGATGGTCGCATCGATTCAGCGCGTAGCCGATACCGCCAAGGTGCTGCTCGACATCTCCAACCGCTCACGCGAAGAAGTCCACAGCGGCATCGGCACGATGGAAAAGGCGACCGATGGCCTGAACCGTATCAACACGACCATTAACTCCTCGGGCGAGATCATTGGAGCCCTCGGACAGCGCGCTGACGATATCGGCAAGATCATCGAGGTCATCGACGATCTGGCCGAGCAGACCAACTTGCTGGCCTTGAACGCCGCCATCGAAGCCGCGCGCGCCGGAGAGCACGGGCTGGGATTCGCTGTGGTTGCCGACGAAGTCCGGAAACTGGCGGAGAAGTCCGCGCAATCCACGAAGGAAATCTCGGAACTCATTCAGAGCATTCAGAAAGAAGCCCGCAAGGCGGTCGAGAACATGGATCGCTCGACCTCGATCGTCAACGAAGGCCTGGAGCTGGGTTCGGAACTGAACTCCGCCTTAAAGAAGATCTCGAACGTGGTGACCGAAGTCTACAAGTTTGCGCAGGAGATCGGCGCCGCCACCAACGAGCAGTCTCACGGATCTTCGCAGATTGCGCGAGCTACCACGCGGCTGAACGAGATCACGCACGAAATCAACTCGGCCGTCGAAGAACAGGCGTCGGGCGCCCAGGCCGTCGTCAAGGCGATGGAACGCATGCGCGAACTGGTGCAGCAGTCGACCTCGAGTTCCACCGAACTGGCCGCGTCATCGGAGCAGATGTCAAAGATGTCGCGCAGCCTGCTTGATTTCATCGACCGGTTCGCACTGGCAGAAGCTCTGCGGGAAAAGGCAGCGGATTCCGTAGGCCGCAACGCCAAGCGTGCAGCCGCAGCCGGAGCGCAGTTCTAAACCTTAGGAGCCCAAGACCATGAGCCGCGAACTCCATATCGTGGGTTTCCAGGTGGGCCGCGAGACCTATGGCGTACCCATCACTTCCCTGCACGAGATCGTACGGGTGCCGGAAATCACTGCCGTGCCTGACGCCCCTGACTACCTCGAAGGCGTCATCAACCTGCGCGGCAAGATCGTTTCCGTCATGGACCTGCGAAAGCGTTTCGGAGAAAAGCAGGCCACGGTCAAGAAGAACAATCGCATCCTGGTGGTCGAGCATGCCGGAAGGCTGGCCGGTCTGATCGTAGATTCGGCTTCCGAAGTATTGAAGATTCCAGCCGATGCCGTGGAAGCTCCGCCTGCCGTTTTTCAGGAGGGCGGGCTCAATTGTGTTACCGGCCTGGGAAAGGTCTCAGGGCGGTTGATCGTACTTCTCGATATGAGCAAGCTGCTGGCCCCTGCGAGCCTCGTAAGCAAGGGCGAGTCCGAGGATAAGAAAACAGCAGCCAAAGCCGGGGCGCGGTAATGGCGGGCATTATTTCAATTCAGCAGCAGGCGGGGCGAGAACAGGCATGAGCACATCCGGCGCAGCACCCGCTCCCATACTCACCGAGGCGGAATTGAAGTTGTTGCAGGCACTCATTTACCAGGAGTGCGGCATGGCCTTCGATGAGCGCCGCACCCATTTCCTTCAGGACCGGCTCTTGCGCCGGCTGAAAGAGTGCCGAGCCGACTCTTTCTACGCTTACTATCGCCTGCTGATCAGCCAGCAAGGCAAGGAAGAACTCGCCAAGCTGCTTGAGAACCTCACCGTCAACGAAACCAGCTTTTTCCGCCACAAGGCGCAACTCGATCTTTTCCAGAAGAGCGTTCTCGAAGAACTGCTGAAGCACAAAAGTGCGCGCCGGGAGTACTCGATCCGGATATGGAGCGCGGGCTGCTCCACCGGACAGGAAGCGTACACCCTGGCGATGCTGGTCACCGACGCACTGGCCTACTACTACCTGCGCAATCCGCTGCCCATCGACATGCCTTTGCCCAAGCCGCTGGTGCCTCCACCGTGGCGCGTTGAGATCCTGGCCAGCGATATCAGCTACTCGGTATTGCGCCACGGGCAGGAGGGCGTCTATAGCGAGCATCAGATGTCGATGGTCGACTACGGCTACCGCCTGCGCTATTTCGACAAGGTTTCCGATCGCTACGCGATCAAGAAGGCGCTGAAGGAGATGGTGCACTTCGACTTTCATAACCTGAAGACCGAGTACCTTCCCCAGCGCAACGATGTGATTTTTTGCCGCAACGTGATGATGTACTTCGATGAGGCCGAACAGAAACGGCTGATCGAGAAGTTCTACCGCTGCTTGAATCCGAACGGCTATCTCTTTGTCGGCCATGCCGAAAGCCTGCTGGGTCTTACCCAGAAGTTTCAAATGGTGCACAAGGATAGCGGGACGGCCTATCAGCGGCTTGAGGTGAAAGAGTAAGCATGACCAATTCCGCCGATGAGCGTGGCGCGGAACTGCGGGAACTCTTCTATGAGACCTCGCAGGAGCTTGTCCAGGCTCTCAACGAAGAAGCGCTGAAGCTGGAAAAGAATCCCGCAGACGAGGAGATCGTCCGCTCGATCCGGCGGACGGTGCACACCTTGAAAGGCGATTCAGCCGCCTGCGGCCTCCGCGAATTGAGCGAGCTGGCGCATCAGTTCGAAGACGCGCTCTCGCTGGAAAGTGTAGCTTCGCACGCAGCCGTCGCGGAAATCGCCTTCGCGACCGCCGACATTTTCAGCGAGATGATTGCGGCTTATCGCAATGGCACGAAGCTCCCTGCCACCAAGAACTTAAGCAAGAAGATTCAGGAGCTGACTTCCGCGCCGAAGAACGGCAAGACGCGGGGCAAAAAAACACCCGGCAAGTTGTCAAGAAGCAAGGAGTCGACGGGAAAAGCGTCTTTGAGCAAATCGGCGAGCAACGCAGACGCCCAGTGGACCGAATACGAAAGACTGGCCATGTCCAAGGCGCAAGCCTCCGGGCAAGACGTGCTGCACGTGGTGACCAAAATTGACGCGCACTGCGCCATGCCCATCGCGGGACGACAGCTGGTGCACAACGCGATCGGCACCATGGGCCCGGTGATTGCGGTTCGTCCCGATGCCAAGTCTCCGGCAGCAGCGAAATTCATCGAGTTCGTAGTCGCTACGGTACAAACCCCGGAGCAAATTGCGGCCAAATGCAAGATTCCGACCATCGTCGAAGAAGTGACTGTCGAGGTATTGCTGCGTGCCAATGCGCCACCGCAGCCTGCTACGCTCGAAGCTTCGACCGAGACCGGCGCGCCCGATGCGGCCGCTGCAACCGAAACGCAGCTGCCTGATCCGTCCGCTGCTGCTATGCTGCCTGCCGGTTCCGTCCCGGTGGCGCAGGAGAATCTGCTGCGCGTCGAGGCCGGACGGATCGATAACGTTCTCAACCTCGTGGGCGAGCTGATTATCGGCAAGTCGATGCTGCAGCAGGCATTGAACGAATTCTCCAAGCGCTTTCCCAAAGAGGCCCTGCGCGGAAAGTTTGCCGATGCCATGGCCTTCCAGGCCCGCGTCCTCAATGACCTGCAACGTTCGGTCATGAAGATTCGCATGGTGCCTGTCGATCAACTCTTCCGGCGCTTCCCGCGCATGGTGCGCGACGTCGCACGACAGTGTGGGCGCGAAGTGGAACTGGCGGTTAGCGGACAGGACACCGACCTCGACAAAGGAATCCTCGACGCAATCGCCGAGCCTCTCACACATCTGGTCCGCAATGCGATCAGTCACGGCATCGAGTCTCCTGAGGAACGACGGAAGGTCGGCAAACCGAGCCAAGGCATCGTACGCCTCAACGCCTATCACCAGGGCAACCAGGTCATCGTCGAAGTCACCGACGACGGCCGCGGCATCGACGTCGCAAAAATCCGCACCAAGGCGTTCGAACTCGGCCTGACGACACCGGAAGAAGCCTCCAAAATGAGCGAACTGGAGGCTCTGAACTTTATCTTCCGCCCCGGCTTCTCGACCGCCGAGCAGGTCACCGAGGTCTCGGGGCGCGGCGTCGGCATGGATGTGGTCCAGAGCGTCCTGCACCGGCTGAAGGCCTCGATCAGCGTCGACACACGGCTTGGGCAGGGGACCACGTTCCGCCTGAAGCTGCCTTTAACTCTCGCCATCATCAAGGCGCTGCTGTTCTGGGTCGAGCAAAGGCTATACGCAATCCCGCTGAACGCGGTGCTGGAAATCGCTCGCACCTTCGAAGGGGAGGTGCATCAGGTCGACAACTACGAAGTTCTGCAACTCCGCAACCAGGTGCTGCCCTTGCTGCGCCTGGGACGCCCGGCGCCGGAGGGAGACCGCAAAACCAAGCTTTTTGTGCTTATCATCACCGTCAGCGAAAAAAAATACGGCCTGATTGTCGACGCGCTCGAAGGCGAAGAAGAACTGGTCATCAAAGCCCTGGACGACCAGACCTTCTCGACCGATCTGGTCTCTGGCGCTTCGATCCTGGGAGACGGGCGTGTGGTGCTCATCCTTAATCTGCCCGCGGTGGTGGAACACGTGGCCCGTTTGCGGCCACAGGAGACGGGACATGCGAATTCCGGCCTGTTGTTGACGCACACCGATCGCATGCGTCTGGCGCTCACCCCGGAAGTCGGAGGCCAGGTATGAAGCAGGTACGGGTGCTGGTGGTCGACGATTCGGCGCTCATGCGCAAGCTGATCCCGCAGATGCTTGCCGTCGACGAAGCGATTAACGTCGTGGGAACCGCGATGGATGGGTCGTTCTGCCTGAAGAAGATCGAGGAACTCAAGCCCAACGTGGTCACGCTCGATCTGGAAATGCCGGGCATGAACGGCATCGACACGCTGAAAGAGATCATGCGGCACAATCCAGTCCCGGTCATCGTGTTCAGCTCGCACAGCACCGAAGGCGCCAGCGTCACGATGAAAGCTCTGGGGCTGGGAGCCTTCGATTTCGTCACCAAGCCCAAGGACGCGTCCGCGCACATGGCGGAGACCGCGCGAGAGTTGATCGCCAAGGTCAAGGCGGCTGCGGACTGCAAGCTGAAGCCGCGCATGGTCGCGGGGTTACCGT
>Ga0070732_10000202_pt1 | contig 46998 bp, 40 predicted proteins | sample Coa_R1_5_FD_66449 | JGI IMG/M metagenome (GOLD analysis project Ga0070732, IMG submission 66449) | Surface soil microbial communities from Centralia Pennsylvania, which are recovering from an underground coalmine fire - Coalmine... | ecosystem: Environmental > Terrestrial > Soil > Unclassified ... | reverse complement strand
ACGACGTCGCCGCTGACGGCCGCTTTCTGATGCCGTCAGACGTATCGACGGACGCCGCGCCTACGCTACCTGGCGTGTCGCTGATCCTCAACTGGGCGCAGCACCTCTCCACGAATCGATAAAACTGAAGTGACGGAAGATTCAGACTCGATGGAAGGATCCGCCCGAAGCCTCCTGACCATCGTCTGGCCCTGCGGGGGCCCGCCGGAACCGACGGTTTCATCAGACGCGAGGAGAGGGTGGAACACGAACTCTCGTGGCAGGTAGAGCGCTGAATCCTTAGGGAAGTTATTGATTGTGAATGACTTATTTGGCGGAGAGGGTGGGATTCGAACCGAGACGCCGCGCTGACTCCAGAATGGTTCAACGATTACAGGGCTAAAGAAGCTATCAATCCAATCGAAGTCGCCGTTGCAGGAATAAAACTGGAATAAGTGATCCTGCCGATCGGTGGTCCTCTTGAGCTCCTGCCCGCGGGCAGCATCAACGCGATTTGTTCCCCAAATGATACGTGACAAGAAGCACGACGCCTCTCGTCCTATTGACGCTCCAGTTCCTAAATCGCCAGCAGACCATCGTCCAAATGCTAGCCGCGAAGTGATCAGGTCCAGTCGGCTCAAACGATGCGTCGGCCAGAGCACACATCGGTGTGCAGGGCATCCAGTGACTGCCGGGCGCACGCTCATATGCGAAGCCCTCGACGCGCGTTATCGAAGCGAGTTCGGGAATCTTAACGCACACTGTCGCGCACCTGGCGGCTGCACCCGCGTTGTCGCGATCCATTCCGAGGCAATAGGGCATTCGGTCTGTCGTCTCGCGCCCCGGCCCGACAGCCGTGACAGTCTGCGCTTGGAGATCGCCGTTGCTAAGGACCGCACCTGTCGAACTGGTTGATTCCACGAACAGCGGCGGAGGCTCAGGAATCAGAGAGCGCGGCGGCTCAGCCGCGCTGTCCCTCCGAGACGCCGGGCGGTGGCAACCGCCGACCGTGCTCAGACACGCAACAATCAATACGGCGACGCGGACTGCGTGCATTTGAAGCGGGCTCTGATCACGCCACTGGTCCGGCTCCAAGCGAGCACCGGCACCACATGGTATCTGCCAGGCGCCAGAACGCGCCTTTGAGGCCGGGCCAGCGCCTTCAACCCAAGATCATGCGGGTTCGGTGCCTATCGGTCTCGTGACTGCGCGAAGCCAGTCGGCGACATCTGCGCGCCGGCGAATTCCCGAGGCGATCTCGAGCATCATCCGTTCCTGTTCGTCAACGGACGCGTGAACTTCCAGCCCGTTGAGCACCAGAAACGTCTCCATCGCGGCGTGGCCGATGCGCCTGTTGCCATCAGCAAAGGGGTGGTTCTGGACGAGAGAAACGCAAAGTGCAGCCGCCTTGTGCGTCACGGTCGCGTGCAGGTCATTGCCGCCGAAGGTCGCCTTGGGCTGCGCCAATGCGGAGTCCAGAAGACCGAGGTCGCGAATTCCGGCGGCGCCTCCGGTCTGTTCCAGGATCGCTCGGTGCAGCTCCACCACTTCGCCGAGCGTGAGGTATCGCATCAGGCGAGCCGACGGTACAGCTCACGATTCTTGTCTAGTACGCGCCTCGCCGCGTCATTGAACGCCTCATCATGGGCGGCTAGCAGATCAGCCAGCGCCGCCTTGGCCAACTCTTGCGGCGGGACACCAAGTCGCGCGGCCTCTTTCTCCAGCTTCTCGGCCTGGGCAGGTGGCAGATCGAAGACAACCTTCATGATGTCCCCACTGTAGCGTCGAGGCCCGCAGTCTAACAAGTGTGCGGCCGACGGAGGCTACTGCGATCGAAGCCGACGCGGCTGGAACGGCGGTCTCTCGATCTGCCGAACTGGTCTTGATCGGGACGGTCGAGTAGCGGAGGCGCGGGCGTGGTCCACGAAAAGTGCGGACCGTTCGATCAGCGGGGGTTCAAGTTGACGCCATCACGCCGGTGCTTCGCGGTGGCGCAGACAGGGAGCCGCCGCCGGTGCGACCGCCGCGAGGTGCTGGGACAGAACTGGAACAGCAAGTGTCGACGTCGCTTTATCTCATTGCGCGATCAGAAGAACTAGGTGCTTGGAGTGGGTGGACCCTGGCGCCCATAAGTTACATAGAATCAATAATTTATGGCGGAGAGGGTGGGATTCGAACCCACGTGCCGGTTACCCGACAAGACGCTTTCGAGGCGTCCCCGTTACGACCACTTCGGTACCTCTCCGCGACGGTCGTGTCCGTGGGGCCACGGACAACACGTCATCTTACCCTTTACCCTGCTTGCCCGGCCTGACGACCCCTCGCCGCGCGGTGGGTCAGCTCCGCCGCTCCCGAAAGAACTGCTGCAGGATGGCGCGGCAATCCGCCGCGAGCACGCCCGAGATGACGCGCAGCCGGTGGTTGAGCGCCGCGTGCTCGGTGGCGCGCATAGTCGATTCGACCGCGCCGGCCTTCGGTTCAGGAATGCCAAAGACGAGCGTATCGACACGCGCGTGCACGAGCGCGCCCACACACATCAGACAGGGCTCGATCGTGACGTAGACCGTCGCGCCCGGCAGTCGGTAGTTGCCCAGAGCGCGGGCGGCCGCTCGCAGGGCGACCACCTCCGCATGGGCCGTGGGGTCGCAAGCGCCGATCGACCGATTCCACCCCTCACCGACGACGCGCGCGTCCTTGACAACCACGGCACCGACGGGCACCTCCCCCGCAGAGGCGGCCGTGGCCGCCAGGGCAAGCGCCCGCTGCATGAACCGATCGTGCATCGATCACTCACCGCCCTCGACGGACGAAGACGCGCTAGCGCCGCCGCCCCAGGCGCACGCCAGCCGTCACGCGGAACGCGAAGCCGCCGAGATTCTTTTCGTTGAACACCTGCGAGAGTCCGCCCGAGCCGATCGCGCCCGGCAGACTTCGATAGGCGAATTCCGGCGCGACCGTGAGTGAGGACCCCAGCTGAAGATCCACGCCGCCAAACCCTTCGAACCCCACAAACGTGGACGAGGTGTTGTCGGTCGGGTCGCCCACCGGCGTCGTCTCTGAGTAGTGGAGCAGGACCGCGCCGCCGCCGACGAACGGCGTGACGTGATTCGCGCGGGTAACGTGATTGAACCGCCAGCCGATGCCGAGACCGATCGGTATCATCCGGACCTGGAGCGCGATGCCGTTCGAGATCGTCCCAGTCGACCGCGTGCCGCTCTTGCTCATGACCGACAGCGCGGCCCGGAAGAAGAGGCCGCCGCCGTTCAGATTGACGACATCGACGCCGGCGCCGAAGCCGACGAGCGTTGAGGTTCCGACCGTCGCCGCGAAGCTCTGCTTCGCGAACATCCGTTCGACCTCGACGGCCGCGAAGACGCGATAACCGGTCGGGAGCTTGGGGGCCGGCCGCCGGTACGGCGCGCGCTGGTCCTCGAACGACACTGCGGGCGCCCAGGACGCCGCCGGCGCCGACGACCCGTCGTCAGTCGAGAAGGTCTGTGCCGCGGCGGGCATCACCCGGGCGAAGGATCCGGTCACGAAGACCAGGACCGCCAAGGCGCGCGAAGCGGATCTCGAGGAGAGTCGCATGGCGCTCACTTCGCAATTCCCAGGCCGAACACGGCCGCGCGTGCCTGGATGAGACCGCTGCCGAACTCGGTCGGGGTTCCGAGATTCGTCGCCGTGCGCTTGATGAGCGCCTCGACGGCCGCCGGCGTAATGTTGGGGTATTCACTCATGATGAGCGCCGCCACGCCCGAGACATGAGCCGTGGCCATGGACGTGCCGGTGTACCCGATTTCGTCGTATCGATCGAACCGCGGCACGAGCAGGGACGGGTCCTGGTCATTGAAATTGAGCGTCACCTGCCAGATGAACGTGGTCGTCGCGCCATCAGGGCCATCACCGCCGGGGGCGGCGATTTCGCAGTACGACCCGGAGTTCGAGTAGGACGCGTGGGCCATCGTGGAGGTCACGGCGGCGACCGACATCGCGCCGTCGATGCCGGCCGCGTAAAAAGCCGGGTACTCCGTCGGATTGCCGTTCGCGAAGTCGTTGCCCATGGCTATCGCCACGAACGCCCCCGCCGCAACGGCCTCCTGAATCGCGGACTGGAGGGCCGTGTCCGCCTCTGGTCCGCCGAGACTGAGGTTGATGACCTTCGCGCCGGCAGCGACCGCGTCCTGAATCCCCTGAATAATGGTGGAGTCCGCGCAACTCGTGGAATTGACGTTCGGCGCGAATCCAGGAGTCCCCGCGCGCCCACGCAGGATCATCTGGTCCCAGTAGCCTGCACACACCTTGATCGGCATGATGCGGACGTTGAAGGCGATGCCGGCCAAACCGACGAAGTTGTTCGTGTCTTCGCCGATCGTCGACCCGACATGGGTCGCATGCCCATCGAGATCGAGCACGTCGTTGTTCGCCGTCAACACCAGGTCGCGCGGATTCACGAGGCGAGACGCCGACAGGTCGGGACTCTTGTCAAAGAGGAGCGCCGCGCTGGCGAAGGCCGAACCGTTCCACAACGGCGTCGTCAGCGTCTGACTCGTCGTGGTGATTCCCGTATCCACGACGGCGACGATGATCGAGGAACTGCCGCCGGGATTGATGCCCCAGGCCCCCGGCATGCCAATCAGCGGGAAATTCCATTGCGAGGAGCTGTAGTCGGGATCGTTCGGCATGAAAGGGGTGAAGGCGGGCACGGCCGCACCGGTGGCTGCGGGGCGCCTCACGAGGTCGCCGGTGGCGGCTGGCGCGTTCGACATGCCCGCACGCGCGACGCGTGACACCGGCGTCGGGTGACGGAGGTAGTTCGGATGCGCGAACTCGACCTCGGACTGCTCGCGGAGCTGCTGCGCCAGGACATTGGCATCCGGCTGCGAGTCATCATGAATCAACCCGATCTCGTGCATCCACTGCACATCGGCGAGCCGCGGGCGACTCCGAAGTGCGGTCAGCGCGCGCTGTTTCAAGAACGTCGGCGTGTTCTTCTTGAACTTGAAAATTACTTCGCCCGGCACGTAGTCCAACCCTTGAGCGTTCGCCCTCTCGATGGCCTGGGCTTGAGCCGACGGGACGGACGGAGTGGGTGAATGGGCGAATGCGTCGGGCCACGTCGTCCGGGTCGCGCCGGACTGCCGCGCGTGGAGGGGCGGCGATGCCCACGCGATCCCAGCGGCCAAACCCATCACCGTCAGCAGTACGAGTCGCCCTGTGGGCCGGAGTCCTTTACGCCACATTCCGAGGCCCCCTTTCGTCAACGTCCATTAGGTCAAGCCCGGCTTACGCCAAGCGGGGCCAGACGCCCTGCCGTTCGTACAAGGGGTCAGGCCCGGCTCACGCCTAGCGGGGCCAAACGCCCTGCCGTTTGTACAAGGGGTCAGGCCCGGCTCACGCCAAGCGGGGCCAGACCCCATCAAGCCATCAACTCGCCGCGCAGCACGGTCACGGCCTGACCGGCGAGCCGAACGCGGTCGCCGTCCAGCCGCAGCCGCAGCGTGCCTCCGCGCGCGGACACCTGCCTCGCCACCATCGAAGTCTTGCCCAACCGCGGACTCCAGAACGGCGTCAGGCAGCAGTGCGCCGAGCCGGTCACTGGATCCTCGTCAATCCCGGCTGCCGGCGCGAAGAATCGCGACACGAAGTCCCAGCCCGGCGTCGTGGCCTTACTCGTGACGATCACGCCCCGCACCGGCAGCGTCCGCAGGCGCGCCATGTCCGGCGCCAGCTCGCTCACCGTGGACTCGCGTTCGACTTCGACAAGGTAGTCGAAGCGGCTCCGGCCGACGTAGCGTGGCGTCACGCCCAGCGCATCGGCCAGCCCGGCCGGCGGCTCGGCGGGCTCATCGACCGTCGCGGGAAAGTCGAGTTCGATCCACTCGCCTTGGTGGGTCGCCGTCAGCACGCCACTTTTCGTGTGAAACCGGGCCACGACATTGGTGGCCAACTTGCCTATCTGCCACAGCGCGTGCGCGGCCGCAAGCGTCGCATGGCCGCAAAGGTCGACTTCGACGGTCGGCGTGAACCACCGAAGATCGAAGCCATCGCGCTCGGCGCGTGGGACCAGAAAGGCCGTCTCGGGCAGATTCATCTCGCGCGCCACGTGGTGCATCCACACCGCATCTCGAGCGGCGGGCAGCAGGCACACAGCCGCGGGATTGCCGGCAAACGGCTGGTCCGTGAACGCGTCCACTTGGAGCAGCGGAAGTTTCGGGGGGGCGGCGGCGCGGGTCACGTCCTCCGGATCATAGCCGGAACTCCGTCCCCGCCGGCCGGAGATGCAAAGATCTTAGACGTGGGCGTCCGCCGCGCAGCAGTCGAGACCGCGCGGCGGAGCCACGGGCGCTCGACGCCCGGTTTCTTGCTCCAGCCGTTTGGCGTCACGCCGCGCCGTGGCCACGTGCGTCACGCAGTGCCGCGCAGTGTCGAGGAGCGTCTGCGCGACTTCACTCGTCTGCGGCGCCAGCCGGTAATGCACCCACAAGCCGCGCTTCTCCGCGTGCACGACGCCGGCCCGGCGAAGATAGGCGAGATGCCGAGAGGCCTTCGGCTGTGGAATCTTGAGGCTGTCATGAATGTGGCAGACGCAGACTTCGCCGCTCTGCAGCAGGCCGACGATCCGAAGTCTCGTCGGATCGGCCAGAGCCTTGAGCAAACGATCGACGTCGAGCAAATCACGATCCATATGCGTGTTGACAAATATATCGCGCTTCGGACAAGCTGTCCATATTCGCGTTCGCGCATGCGTAGGAGAGAGCCCTCATGGATGCGACAGACCTGAAGACGGCGATTCGAGACAAGTACGGCAAGGCGGCCTCCGGCGTCGCGACCGGGGGCTGTTGCGGCGGAAATTGCGACGATCCGATCACCACCAATCTTTACAGTGCCGCGGACGCGGCTGGCGTTCCGGCAGAGGCGGTCCAGGCGTCGCTCGGCTGCGGGAATCCGACGGCGCTCATCGACTTGACACCGGGCGAGCGGGTCCTCGACCTGGGGTCGGGCGGCGGCATCGACGTGCTGCTCTCCGCCAGGCGAGTCGGGCCGACCGGCAAGGTCTACGGCCTCGATATGACCGATGAAATGCTCACGCTTGCGCGGGAGAACCAGCGGCGCGCAGGCGCCACCAACGTGGAGTTCCTCCGGGGCGAGATCGAGGCGATTCCGTTGCCTGACCACTCCGTTGACGTGGTGATTTCGAACTGCGTCATCAACTTGTCGACGGACAAAGGCCGAGTTCTGCGGGAAGCATTTCGCGTGCTGAAACCTGGAGGCCGCTTCGCGGTCTCCGACGTCGTCGTCCGCGGCCCGGTGCCGGCCGACGTGCGGCGCAGCGTCGAGCTGTGGGTCGGGTGCGTCGCAGGCGCGCTCGAAGAATCCGAATACCGATCCCGGCTGGAAGCCGCAGGATTCACGGACGTGACCATCGAGCCCTGGCGCGTCTACGACCTCGCCCAGGCGCGCGACTTCCTGGGCTCAAGCGGCGTCGACCCCGCAGCCACGGCCGCGGCGGCCCAGGGCAAGTTCGCGAGCGCGTTCATCCGGGCGACGCGGCCCGCCGATCGCTCGTGCTGCGGCCCGGATTGCTGCCACTAGCGCGATGCCGAGGGCTATGGCTCCCGGCCACCCGTTCGGTACGGCGGTTCAATCCCGCCCTGGAGGACCAGCGGCTTCGCCGGCGCCTGGGAGAAGTCGAAGTCGCGCATGAGGTCGCCGAGCTCGGGGGCGTCCTCGCGGATCCGCGTCCGGGAGTCGGGCCGGCCGTCGGTCTTGGGATCGAGGCGACCGCCGCCGAGGAACACGTCCTCGATGAACTTCACATAAGCGTCGTGGCTGAGCGTCTGGTGGTCGATGAAGCCAGCGCGCGCGTACGGACTGATGACCAGCGCCGGCACCCGCAGTCCATATCCCATCGCGTCGACCGTCGGCGGGACGACGTGGTCGTAGAAGCCGCCCCAGTCGTCCCAGGTCAGGAAGATCGCCGTCGAGTTCCACAGCGGACTTCGCATGATCGCGTTGATGACGCCGGTGACGTAGGCCTGGCCGTTCGAGACGAGCGCGGGCGGGTGCTCGCTATACATATTGGCCGGGCACAACCAGGAGACCGCCGGCAGCGAGCCGGTCTTCACGGCGTCGAAGAACCGCGACATGTCCTGGATGTTTCGAAGCTCGCCGTCCTCTTTGACGGTGTCGAAGTACGGCAGCGGGTTCCAGATGCCCGGCGTTCGCGCGGCCTGTGGCACCGGCGCGCAATCCATCGCGTCGTCGTCGCAATCCGGCTGGGTGCCTTTCATCACGTAGTATGCCCACCGGATGCCGTGCTTGTGCAGTAAGTAGGTCAGGTCGGTCCATGGGTAGTCCGGGTTGGGGCGTCCACGTGCCGGCCCCAGCTCGGCGCGGCCACGGCCGCCGGCGCGCCGCCCCATGCCTGTCGCACGCCCGAAATCAGGGGGCAGATCGGGGCTCTGCAGCGCGTCGGCGCAGCTCATCGGATCGCCCGCCGTGCTGCAGCGCGCCGACCATTCGGAGACCATGAACAGGTGCTGCGGCAGGCTCCACGACGCGTTGGGCTCGAACATCCGATCCTGGAGCACGAACGTGTGGGCGTACTGCCAGTAGTTCGGGATCTCCCGGTTGTCGTGGTAGCCGGCCACATCGACGCCGCGGGCGCCAGGGATGCAATTCGGATCGTTGGCGTCGGTACAGGGCACGTTCGTCACCGGCACGCGCCGGACGAACCCGTCCATCTTGCCGCCGTCCACGTCCGCCTGGGCGTCAGCGGCGCTGTGCGGACCGCCGAAGTTCCGGTTGTTTGCGTCGTGATACGGCCGCGTGCAGCCGTTCGACTTGGGGTTCGGCAGACACGCGTCGGGCACGCCGTCCTTCATCGGGATTCCGTCCGCGCCCGGATAGGTGCCGAAATAGCTGTCGAACGATCGGTTCTCCTGCATCACCACGACGATGTGCTGGATCTTCTGCGCGGCGGGACCCGGCGGAGTCTGATCGCTCCCGTTGCCCCCGTTGCCGCTTACCTGTATCTCCGGAACGAGGAGGCCCGAGATCGCCAACGCGAGACTGAAGCCGATGAGGCGGAAAGACTTCGCCATGACGTCTTGGACCGTGGCGGGCTGGATGATGTTACACGCCGAGTTTGAGTCTGCCTTTCCTGAGCACGTCGTCGTACAACCGTTCCAACGGATCGTTGGTGCCTCGGCAGCCGGCCACCGCCTTCTCGGTCCAGTCCAGATACTGCACCCGGCGCGCCAGCGACCAATTCCGGGGAGGATGCTCCGTCACATCCCGCACATTGTCGATCTTGTCGGCCAGCTTGATGGCCTTCGCGCGACGGGAGAGCGAAGGCGCGTGTTCGACCTGCAGCGCCTTGCGGACCGCCTCGTCGAGCGTCTTGTCGTCGGTGACCTCCTCGACCAGCTTGCGCACGGCTGGCCCGAAGCGTTCGTCAAGCTCACCTGGCGTCGTGGGGGTGTCCTCGATCGTGTCGTGCAGGATCGCCGCCACGAGCGTCTCGACCTCGGTGATGCCGCCCGTCTCCGCCAGGAGATGCGCGACCGCGACTGGATGGTTGATGTAGGGAGCGGCGTCTTCGCCCTTTCGGCGCTGTGCGCTGTGCTTGCGCGATGCGAACTCCATGGCCGCCAGGAGTCTTGTTGTCGGCGGGCGTTGAGTGGATGGAGGCACCACGGGTTGTCACTCCCTTCCCTACTTGACCCGAGCGAGGCTCGCCTGCAACTGGAGCGCGAGGGCCTGGGCCGGATTGAGACGAAGCGCGAGGGCCACGTGTGTCCGCGCGTCGGCCACACGGCCGAGCTCGAGCTCGGCGTAGGCGAGGTTCGCCGTGGAGTCGGCATTCCGCGGGTCGAGCGCCGTGGCGGCCGCCAACTCGCGCCGCGCGTCGTCGTACTTGTGGAGGACGAGCAACGCAAGGCCGTACGCCTGGCGGGCGTTGGGCGAGTCGGGCGCCATTTCGGCGGCGTGCCGGGAAAACCGCTCGGCGAGGTCAGGGGCCTGGACTTTCATCGCCAGCCGTCCCAGATCCACCCACACATCGACGCCCGTGCTGGTCGACGGCGTCACCGCTTGGAGGGCACGCGCCGCGGCAGGGAAATCGCCGGTCTCCATGAACGCGACCGCCAGATCGTATCCGGCGAGATCGATGTCTGCCCCGGCATCCACAGCCCGCTGCAGGTGCGGAATGGCCTCCTGGACCCGGCCGGCCGCGGCGAGCGCCTGCCCCAGCGCAAACTCGGCGTGCGGTTCCCCAGGCCTGATTTCGAGGCTGGCGCTCAAGTGCGCAATCGCCGGCGTCAACTGGGAGCCGTTGAAGAACCCGACGCCCACGCGGTACTCGGCCGCGCCCGGATCGGAGTTCGTGGGCAGCGCGAGCGCCAGCCAGTCGTCGGCCTCCTCGACCCGGCCGAACAGGGCCAGATTCTCAGCCATGTGCACGCGCTCTTCCGATCGGCCGTCGCCGTCGACAATGCGCAGAGGCCAGTTGACGAAGGTGAACAAGACCGCCAAGCCGGCGCCGACCGCCAGGAGCGGCCGTGTCGGCACGGGACGCGCGCCCAGGTACGTCACGATCGCATCGATGGCGGCACCAGCGCCGATGGCGTACGGGATGAGCAAGGGCAGACGATACCGCTCCGCCACGAAGAAGACAGCTACCGCCAGCACGTAGGCCGGCACGAACGCGAGCCACACGAGATATTCGACGCGCCGGTCCGCACGTACACTCCACCAGCCGATCGTGAGGCCGACCAGTCCGAGCGGGCCCAGCAACCACGGCCCCACGAACAGGAACCGCAACAGCGTGCGTGCGTCGTAGGCATAGAACGGGTAACTCAGGGGCAGCGCCGTGTGCTGCGCGTTGAACACGTAGTACAGCTTCCGCGTGAACAGTCGCATCGACGTCGTCGGATGGTGCCGGATCCAAGTCCAGGCCAAGCCTGTGAAATACGATGACACTTCCCCGTCGGTCAGGGTTCGGTGCAGCGCGGCCTCGGCGACGACGCGTGTATCGCGGGCTTGACCGTCGATGGTCGGCGAAACGCCCGGCACCTGGCGATACCACCCGGTGGCCAGGGCGTTGTTCCCGATGTAGAAGTTGAGGCCGCCTTGCGACGACAACAAGGACCAGTCGCCCGACACGACGACGTTGCGCGCGGCGACCGGAGCCAAACCGGCGATGAGCCCGACGGCCACCCATAGCGATGGCTTGACCCGGCGCAGGAGGAGGAGGAGCGCGGCGATCGCGACGGCCGCCACGAGTACGTTCGGCCGATTGAGCGACTGGACGCCGAAGAGCAGCCCGGTCAGCACGTACCAGCGCGGTGCACCACGCGTGAGCGCGAGCGTCAACGACAGGAGCACGGCCGACGTCAGCACCGCATCGAGCGAGGCCTGGAGCAACACCGTCTCGTAGAACGTGAACAACCCGGTGAGGGCGGCGACGAGCGCGGCGATCCAGGCCGTCCGCTCGCCAAACCACTCTCGGGCCGCGGCAAAGACAAAGCCGACGGACATCGTGCCCAAGAGCACCTGCACCACGCGGACGGCGGTGAGCGAACCGGCCAGGCCGTCGACGAGCGCCAGGAAGTAAATGTAGAGCGGCGAGACGTAGTACAGGCCGGGACCGAGTCCCCAGTCGCCGGCGATGACCCTTTGGGCCAGTGCGACGTACGAACCGGTATCCATGGTGGTGGTCGGCTGCAGAAGGATGTGATCCTTCAGTTGCCACACGACCACCAGCTTGATCCCGAGGACGCCGGCCAGGAACCATGCGAGGCGCGTCCGTGTGGATCGCCGCGAGGTCCGTGGGGGGGCGACCGCTCTCGAGTGACGGGTAGAGGAGCGAGTGCGGACGCGCGGGCGCGGCACCGGGACCATCCTGAGGGAATGCCGGGTAGAGTTTCAAGTACTCCGGGCAACAACGGCGGCCCTTTCCCCGTCTCAACCGGATCGGAGGGTTCGACATGACTTCCTTTGTGCTCGACCTGCGCCACGCGGCCCGGGTGCTGATTCAGAGGCTCGGGGTGTCGGCCATCGCGGTTTTCACGCTGGCGCTGGCGATTGGTTCCACGACCGCCATCTTCAGCGTCGTTTACGGCGTGCTGCTGCGTCCACTCCCGTATCCGGCGCCGGACCGGCTGATGGCAGTGTGGGAGGTCAACCACCGCGGCACCTTCTCGCGACTGGCCGATCCGAACTTCGACGACCTTCGCGACCGGAATCGCACATTCAGGGCGATGGCGAAGTACACCGACGGGGTCACCTCGGTCACGGGAACCGCCGAGCCGACCCGCACGATGGTGGCATCGGTCACGCGGGACTTCTTCAAGGTCGTCGGTGTCCAGCCGTCGCTCGGCCGGGGGCTGACCGTTGACGACGCGCATGTCGGCGCGGGACCGGTGGCCATCGTGAGCCACCGGTACTGGACGCTCTCGTTCGGGTCGGCCGAGCCGCTCTCGACGCTGCACGTGCGCATCGAGGATCGCGTCTATTCAGTCGTCGGCGTCATGCCAGCGGGCTTCTCGTTTCCCGCGGGTGTCGACGTCTGGCGGCCTGCTGAACTCGAGCCAGAGAACACAAGCCGGACGTCGCACAATTACTGGGGAATCGGGCGCCTCCGGGACGGCGTGAGCGTCGCTCAAGCCGCGGCGGACCTCAGTGGCATCGCCAAAGACATCGTTCGCCACTCGACCGAGCAGGGCAACTATCTGATGACCGACGCCGCCGCGGTGCCGCTCGAGACGTCGCTCACCGGCCGCGTCGGATCGACCTTGTACATTCTGCTTGGCGCCGTCTCCTTTCTCCTGCTCGTCGCCTGCGCTAACGTCACGAACCTGCTGCTGGCGCAGGCCGCGGCCCGGCAGCGTGAGCTGGCGATTCGCCACGCGCTTGGCGCGGGACGCCGCCGCCTCGTGCGCCAGTTCGTGGCCGAGGCCCTTGTGCTCGTCTTGCCCAGCTGCCTGGCGGGGCTGCTCGTCGCGTTTCTCGGCATCAGCGCGTTGCTCGCGCTCGCGCCCGCGGACCTCCCGCGGCTCGAGGACGTCACGATGAGCTGGCCGGTGCTGGGTTTTGCGATGGGCCTGTCGGCCCTGGTCGCCGTGGCGCTCGGGCTCATCACGGCCCTGCGGGCCACGAACCGCGACCCACGCGACACGCTCGTCGACGGCGCCCGCGGCCAGACGGCGGGCGCCTCGAGTCAGCGCGTCGGCCGGATGATCGTGACCGCGCAGCTGGCGATCACCGTTGTCCTGCTCATCGGGGCCGCGCTCCTCGGCCGCAGCCTTCTGCGAGTGCTCTCGGTCAATCCGGGCTTCCGGACGAGTGGCATCATCGCGATGGACCTGGCCATCCCCGACTCCGACGACCCGGCGGCCAAAGATCGACTGGCGCCATTTTACGCAGACGTCTTCAATCGGCTGCGCGCGATTCCCGGCGTGGACGAAGTCGCCGCAGCCAACGCCGTTCCGCTCGATGGCGGCCTGCCCGACGGTCTGTTTCTGCTGATCGCTCCCCAGGACGCCCCCAAGAAGATCGACGATCTCCTGGCGCTCTTTCAACAGAAGGACCGGCTCGGCACCGCTGACTACTGCGCGGCGTCCCCGGGGTACTTCCATGCGCTCGGCATTCCCTTGATTCGCGGACGGCTGTTCGACGATCGCGATCGCGCCACTGCGCCGCATGTGGCGGTGATCAGCGCGTCGCTCGTCCCAGCCCGCTGGCCGGGCATCGACCCCATCGGCCAGACTATCGAGTTCGGCAACATGGATGGCGACTTGCGGCCGCTCACGATCGTCGGCGTCGTCGGCGACACGCGTGAGTACGGCCTCGAGCAGGCGCCGCGCCCGATTGTCTACGTGAATCTCCTGCAGCGGCCGCGGTTCGCGACGACCGTCGTCATGCGATCAAGCGCCGACCTCGGCGCTGTCACGAGCGGGGCCCGTGGCGTCTTGAAGGCGGTCGCGCCGGACGTGCCGCCGCGGTTCCGCACCTTCGCGCAGATCTATTCGGCTTCGCTCGGCGCGCGACAGTTCAACCTCACCCTGGTCGGTGTGTTCGCGGCGACGGCACTGCTCCTGGCGGTGGCGGGCATCTACGGCGTGATGGCGTACAGCGTCACGCAGCGCCGTCGGGAGATCGGCGTTCGGGTCGCGCTCGGCGCGACCCCTGGTCGGGTGTTCAGGACCATTCTCGGGCAGGGTCTTTTCACCACGGCCGTTGGCGTGACCATCGGCGTCTTCGCCGCGCTGGGCCTCACGCGGACGTTGGAGACGTTGTTGTTTGACGTCACGCGCACAGATCCTGTGACCTTTGCCGGCGTCGTCGGGATCCTGGTCGTTGTGGCCTTGCTGGCGTGCTACATACCGGCGCGCCGGGCGACTCGTGCCGATCCCATGGAGGCGCTCAGGCAGGAGTAGCGTCCTATCCTTCGACCAGGCAGGTGGCCAGCGTACCCGCCGGAGGGCAGGCCGAAGGGACAGTGGCCGCCCGGACGGGTAGGAATTCCGGTCATTCGGGCGGATAATAGTGGCAGTAGAGTTGCACGGTACTGGGTGGCGAGGTTCGAGGATGAGCCTCCGGGGAGGGCACCATGGGTAGGGTCAATCGGGTGGTCGTCGCTGTTACCGCGGCCCTCGCCCTCGCTTTGGCTGCGCCTACCCTCGCCTACGCCCAGCGCGGTGGCGGCGGCCACGGCGGAGGTGGAGGCGGAGGCCACATGGGCGGCGGGTCGGCCCATTCCTCGTCTGGCGGGCGAGCTCCCTCGTCGGTCGGCCACGCTGGGTCAGTTGCCCAGCCGACGGCCTCCTCGTCGGGTGGGGCGCGGAACCGGACCGGCCAGCCGATCATCGGCACCGCCGGCCGCCCGAGGCCGGGGACCGGCCCAGGTACGGTGGTCTCACCGTTCTTCTTCCCAGGCGGGCTGGGCTTCGGCTACGGCTACGGTCTGGGCTTCAATCCTTTCTTCGGTGACGCAGCTTTCGGCTTCGGGTTTGGACCGTACGGGTATGACCCGTTCTTCTACGACCCGCTCTACCCGTTCGGGTATGGTTATCCAGGGCTTGGCTTCGGATACAGCTACCCGTGGGGGTACGGCGGTCTCGGGTACGGCTATCCCGGCGCAATGGATCCGTATGGGTATGGCGATCAGTACCCAGGCGGCGGAGCGTCCTCGTCGCAAGTCAGCCATGAGACCGGCGCCATTCGCCTGAAGGTGTCGCCGGACACGGCGCTCGTGTACATCGATGGCACGGTTGCCGGCAAGGTCAGTGACTTCGACGGCTTGGTCAGTCATCACCTCGTGCTCGAGGTCGGCAGCCACCAGCTGGAGCTGCGCGCCGAGGGCCACGAGACGTTCCACGAGACGATCGTCGTGGAGGCCAACAAGACGTTCACCGAGCGGGTCTCGCTCAAAAAGACGAAGTAGACGCGCGGTACTCGACGCGCCAGGTGACGCGTCCACCCAGTGTGGACCGCAGGCGAAGCCTGCGGAGCGCGCCCACCATCTCATTGGCCACGAGCTCGGCCCCCGTCACATGGGCGTTCGTGAACACAAAGCCGGCCGGTTCGGTGAGATACACCTCGTACGGATCGTTGGCGACGACGTCGCTCGTGCCGTCGAGCGCCTCGTCGGCCCAGGTCACGTTCAAGACGTCCATCGCGCCGCACGACACATGCCGGCTGGTCGCGACCAATTGCGGGTGACTGGATAGCGGTCGGAGACAGATCGCCTGCACGCCGAAGCGCGGATCGACCGCACCCGGCCTGAACGCCTCTTGAAACGACCCGAGGAACGACTTCGTCCAGAACTCGAACGCCAGATACTCGCGATCCGGCGCCAGGCCGAGGTCGGCGACATGAATCAGGGACGACCCGCCGCCGGTTCGCGCGAGCACCATCCAGTTCTCGTAGGGCCGGCTGACATCGACGGCGTACAGGTAGTCGGTCGACAGCTCCTGCGTCGCATCGAACGTGCGAGGACCCGTGCCCGACATCTCTTCCGCCGCGCGACCGATGGCATCCGATCGTGACGGATTCACGTCGTAGATCTGCCCGGGCTGGGCGAACAGCACCGGCGAGGTCCGCCGGGCGGCGTCCACGCGGTCCGTCCGGTAGATCGCCGGCGGATCGGTCAGCATGAGCACCGACCCGGTCAGCGACGTGATTGTCGTCGCGCGGTAGGCGTCGGGCCGGGCCAGCTCGATGTGATCGGGATCGTTCCTCCAGACGATGTTGTTGAACGAGTTGTATTCGGAAAAGCCGCCGTAGCCGAAGCCGTCGCTACCGACGCGGCAGCCGTCGAAGAGGCCGACGAGCTCGGGACGCACGCCCCAGCACATCAGCTTGAACACGTCCGGGCCGAGCGCGGTCGTGATCGATGAGGCAAACTGGCGGTACACGGCATCGCGATCGAGGTGCTTGCGCTCGAAGTAGTCGCTGAAGCTGTTGTAGCCCTCGTACTTCAAGTGGCGCAGGGCATCGACTTTGAAATACTGCCAGCCGGACGCCTTGAGCGCGCGGTACACGGGCAGCACCAGATCCGTGAGCGTCTTGGGATTCGATCCATCGAGGACGTAGCCGACCCAGTTGCCGCGGGCGGGCTCGCCGCCGGGGGCCTGGACGAAGTACGCGGGGTGCGCGAGTGCGTATTCGCGATCGGCAAACGAGACATTCGTCCAGATCCCCGGCTTGAGTCCCTGCCTCGTGATCGACGCCTTCAGGGCGTCCAGTCCGCCTGGAAACTTCGCGTTGGTCTCGAGCCAATGACCCGGTACGCCAATCGGCGTTTGCTCAAAGCCGTCATCCACCTGGACGTATTCGTAGCCGTACGGCGCCAGGGTCTCGGCGATCACCGCAGCGGTGTCGGCGATGTCGCGTGCGGTCACGTCGTCGCGAAACGCGAACCAGGAGGTCCAGCCTGTCACTGAGGCGTTCCACGGCTGGTACGTCCACGGCTGAAAGTACTTGAGGCCGCGATGCTTCTGGTAGAAACGCGGGCGGAACCGCAGCACGATCTCCGTGCCGGACGCCTCGAGATGAAACGACGAGCCGTTGGTCGTCGCCGCGAGCGGCGTGACGGTCAACGCCGCGCCGGCGTCGATCGACACGACCCAATCGCGGCGTCGATCGTAGACCGCGCGATTGCGGAGGTTGTGACTCGGGCCTATGCTCGCGCGCACCACGGGCAATGTGTTGGCGGGGCGATCGACTTCGACGGCGAGCGCGTCCCGGCTGCCGGAGACGATCGCGTCCAACGTCAGCCGGCCGGCGCCGATGGCGGTCCACTTGACGACCTGAGTCACCGCCCCATTCGACTCGCCTGTCACCATCCGCCGGTCCAAGCGCGGGGTCGCGCCGGCTTCCGCGCTGACGGCGCCGCTGACGATGGGGTGTCCTTCGTAGGCGAGCGAGACGCGGTCGGCCGATTCCGTCAAGATGGCCGCCCCGTTCGGCGGTTCGCCGGGCGCCACCTGCGCCGCTGGCAGAGCAACCCAGGCGGCCAGCACGCCGAGACCCATCCACGTCTGGAGTGCGCCCGGGCGTCGTTCGCGCGAGCCGCTCATCGTCGGACCACCTGCACCTCGAGCGCGGCAGCGCCGGTGTTCTGGAAGTACTCGAGTCGCAGGCGGTGCTGGCCGCCCGGGAGCGGCACCCGGTCTTCTTTCGCCGCGTGGATTGACCAATCGTCAATGGCGAGCCGCCCGTCCACCCAGACCCGGACGCCGTCGTCGCTCGTGACGACCAGGTCGTAGGACCCAGTGGCCAGGTCCACGGCGCCGTCGGCGACGATCGCGATGTGATCGGCGAACCCGTCGCCGAAGGCCCGGGCGTTGGCGAAGGCCAGCCGGCGCATGGTTTCCGTCCGGACCGGTGGCGCCGCGAGCCGGGCCTCGAAGGCGGCCTGATCGGTCAACGGATCGGATGTCGCGTCAAACCTCCAGAACCTCAGCGTCCAGTCGATGGCCGGGTCGAACAGCGCGTACGAGAACCGGAAGGGTCGGCCGGCCTCGACGACCTGTCCACGCGGCGTGACGACCTCGGCGCCGATGTACTCGAGGTCGACGCGCAGGTCGGCGCTCGCGCCGGCCGGCGTGACGACGACCTCGCCGGGTACGGATCCGGACGTCGGCGCGGCCGACGCGCCGGCGATCGCGGCCAGTGTCCACCGGCCCTCGGGCCCCAGCACGCGGAGGGTCAGCGGCCGATCGCCCGGCTTACCAGCCGGCCACAACTTCGGCGACCGGTAATCGTACGGGCCCCACCCATCGACGATGATCGTTGCGCGGCCGCGTCGGGCGCCCGAGGGGAGCTTGGCGTCCATGCCGCCGGCCATTGGATCTGGCGGAACGAAAGCGATCGCCGGCGGCGGCGAATCGAACGGCCGGTCGACGAGGTCGGTCACGCCCGCACCCGCTTCGAGGGGCGTCGCGACTTGCGTGTATTGGTTGGTGCCCAGCCGAATGCCGCTCGTGTCCCGCACACTCAGGGCCGTCCGTTCGCGGTCGAAGCGGTTTCCTGCAATCAGGTAGTCGTGGCTGCGCGTGTCGCGATGTTTCGGGTAGCCCCAGTTCGGATCCTCAGTTGCGTCCGCCCACACCCGAATCGCCGTCGCCTCGTCAGCGAACGTGTTGTCGCGAATCGTGATGTGCTGCCCGTGTTCGATCGCGATGCCATCCGTGTTACCGGCAAACGCGTTACGCGCGATCAGCGAGTCGAAGCTGTAGCCACCCCAGATGCCGTTCGCGCAATCGTCGATCCGGTTGCCGACGATCACGTTCCGGCTGAACGTCGCCTCGATGCCGTTGGCGACGGCGTGGCTCACGTCGTTGTCGTAGAACACGTTGTCGTTTGCGCCGCCCTGGCCGGTATCCATCGTCGACTGGCCGGCCCACAGGAACACGCCGTCGCCGCCGTGCGTGATCGAGTTGTAGGCCACGACGTTGTGGGTCGATTGCTCATAGATCAGCAGCCCGGCGGAATCCTGTCCGCGGCTGTAGTACCCGTTGCTGAAGCCGCGCACACACCAGTCGATCCGGTTGTGCAGGATTCTGCTATCGGTCGTGCGATAGAGGCCGATTCCGACGCCCGACAGCCACGAGAACGTGTTGTTCCACATCGCGAGCCGCGCCGAGCGCGTCACCATCAGGCCGTTCATGCCCTGGACCGCGCGTGTGTGGTCGATCTCGGCCTCGTCGGACTCGGAGAGGTAGATCGCGGCGCCATACCGCAGCCACTCGTCCCGCTCGTTGTTGTGATAGGAGAGCCAGTCCGCTTGGTTCTCCTGTTCGATGCCGCTCAGGAGGTGCGGCTTCCAGTTGTAGCTGACGTCAATCGCGGTCACGTGCAGGTGGGGTGACCGGCGCGCGAGAATGCCGACCTGGTAGCCGCGAATCGCGCCGCCCCGGATCGTCGCGCGGCTCGCATGGTCGACGAGCACCGCCAGGCCCCTCAGGGTGTCCGGGTCGGCATCGGGATCGGCTCCCTGGAGCGTCACTCCCGTCAGATCGAGCGTGACGCCACTCCCGCGGATGACAACCACGGGCCGGTCGAGATCCGGTGAAACCAGCCGATAGGTGCCCGGCCGCACACGGACGGAATGGTCGACCACGAGACCCGCGCGCAACTCGATGAGCGGCAATACCTGTCGAGCCGAGGGCGGAACCGCGGCAACGGCCGACGGCGCGAGGCAGAGGACGACAATGAGGAGGCGTCGGATGGCGATCATCGTACACCTGTTAACGATCGCGTCACGGATCCCGTCTGTTCTCCATGCAGCCGTGCTCGAGGCCGAACCTGATCCGTGCGACCCCTGTCGTTGTGCCGTTGATGTTCATGACACCGGGCCTGTTCTTCCTCCCGGGGGCCTCCTCTGGCGTGGGTGACCGCCCGCTTCCCTCGCCAGCCACGTTCGAACAAGTCGTGTTCGCCGTCGGCAAGGGGCCGTCGCCCGTCGCGATTGCGGACGTCAACCACGACGGCTGTCTCGACATTCTCGTCGCGAATTCCGATGACCGCACGCTCAGCGTGCTCTTTGGCGACGGACGAGGGCACTTTCATCTCGCGCCGGGCCCATCAGCCCCGGTGGGCGGGGGCCCGAACGACATCGCGGTCGGCGACTTCAATGGGGATGGCAACCTCGACTTGGTCATTGCCAACACCGGGACGCCCAATCTGACCGTGCTCCTCGGGGACGGCAAGGGCGGGTTCCACCCGTCGTCGCACTCGCCGTTTGCGACCGGCTCGTATCCGCATGTCCATGGGGTCGCCGTGGGAGATTTCAACGGCGATGGCAAGCTGGATGTCGTCACGGACAGCTGGGGGCACGACCAAATCCTGCTGGTGCTCGGGGACGGCGCTGGAGGCCTGCTCGTGCCCGGCCAGCCCTTCCCGACCGGCAAGCGTCCGTATCAGCGCCTGCGATCCGCCGACTTCAACAAGGACGGCAGGCCGGACGTGGTCACCACTGACATGGACTTGAACGCCGTGTCGATCCTGATCGGCGACGGCAAGGGCGGGTTCCGCGCCGGGCCTGGGTCACCCGTTCCCGCGGGCGCCACGCCGTGGGCTGTGGCCATCGATGACCTCAACAGGGACGGAAATCTCGATCTCGTCGTGATTCCCTACGACCGCGACGTGCGCGACCCGAAGGATCTTGGCGTGACGGTACTTTTCGGCGACGGCGCGGGCGGGTTCGCGAAGATGTCCGGCTCGCCTTTCCCTTTCGCTGACTGCCAGGGACCCGATCGTGTGGCCACCGGCGATTTCAATGGCGACGGGCTGCGGGACATCGTCGTCTCTTGTGCCCAGAGCAACAACCTCGACTTCTTCCTCGGCCAGCGTGGCGGAGGCTTTCAGGTCGTGGTCCGACATCTTCCGGACATCGGCTGGTCAGGGCTTGCCGTCGGAGACCTGAATGGCGACGGCAAAGACGACGTGGTCGTGTCCAACAACTCGTCGGGCACGGTGACGGTGCTCTTCGGCGGCCTGAAGGACTGACCCGCCAGTCGTTGCGTCGGGCCCGCCGGTCGGGTATTATCTCCATTATGGAGAGACATCCACCCGATCCCCATCGTTTCCTGCCGCTGACCCATCTCGAGTACGCGGTCCTGCTGTGTCTCTCCGAGGAACCGATGCACGGCTACGCGCTCGTCGAGCGCATCCGTGCGCGGTCGAGTGGCCTCGTGAACCCGGGAACGGGTTCTTTCTATTCGATCATCAAGAAGCTGAATGATGACGGGTTGATCGCGGAATTGGACGAGCGCGCGGCCGATCGCCGCCGTCGATCGTACGCCGTGACACAGCTCGGCGCGGCGGTGCTGCAGGCGGAAGCGAATCGACTCGCCCGCGACGTCGCCGCGGCGCGGCGAGTGCGCGCGGTGTCACCGGGCCGCGGGGGCGCGCGGTGAACGGCGGCTGGTTTGGAGCGATCTACCGCGCCGGCCTCCGTTTGACGCCCGAGGACTTTCGGCGGCGGTTTGGCGACGAGGCGATGGACGTCGCCCTGGCTCGCATGAGCGGACGGCCTCGGTGGAAGCGGCCTGCGGCCGCGATTCATGAGCTGGTCGATCTCGCGTCCACGATCCGGCGCGAGCGGCGCCGAGGCCGAACACGCGGCTCTGGCCTTGGCGCGCGGCATCGGTACCTCGACGACATGCGCCGTGACATGCGATACGCGCTGCGCGCGCTCATGAAGTCGCCCGGGTTCGCGCTGGTTGGCGTCATGTCGATGGGCATCGGCATGGGACTCACGACCTGGGTGTACCACTCGAAATGGGAGGTGATCTTCCGCGATCTGCCGGCGACGAGGAACGCGGAGCGGTTGGTGGTGTCTGAAAAGCTGGTCTCGTACTACGACATCGAGCAGTACCGGGCTCAAAAAGGTCTCTTCGACGGGGTCGCCGCGCTCGAGACGGGCATCCCTTTCAATCTCACGTTTCCTGGACACGATGCGGCCACGCCCGAGCGCGTCTTTGGCCAGCTCGTTTCCGCCGACTATTTTTCGGTGCTCGGCGTCCAGGCCCAGCGCGGGCGTCTGCTTAGTGCTGAACATGACAAGCCCGGCGATGCGCCGGTGGTCGTCATCAGCGACCGCTTTTGGCGCAGCCGCCTCGACGCCTCACCCGTCGCGGTGGGACAGATCCTTCATGTGAACGGGCAGCCCGCGACGGTCGTGGGCATCACGCCGAAGGGCTTCAACGGTGCCTTTGCGATCAATCCCGCTGAACTCTTCGTCCCCATCACGGCGCCTGCGGCGATCGCTCCCGAGCTTGCTGGCGACGTCCTCCATCAGCCGAGCGCGAGGGACTTCTTCGCGCTGATGTGCCTCTCGCCCGGGGTGCGCGTGGAATCCGCGGAAGCCGCCCTCGGTGCGATGACACGGCGTCTTGACGAGCACGACTCGTCGGCGTCCGGCGCCACCGTGTCCGGCAGCCGCATCACGTTGCTTTCGGCAGGGAGCATGGTGCCGCTCCCGCGAAATCTGAAGCCCGTGTTGGCCGGATTCCTTCTCGCCTTGATGGGGCTCATCATGACGATCGCGTGCATGAATCTGGCCAACATGCTGCTCGCCCGCGGCGCCAATCGTCAGAGGGAGTTGGCGATCCGGCTGGCCGTCGGTGCCAGCCGGGCCCGACTGGTCCGGCAAATGGTCAGCGAGGGCCTTGTCCTGGCGATGCTCGGCGGCATCGCCGCCTTCGCGCTGGCGTCCTTGATCTCGGCGCTCGGCGCCCACTTCGTGCCGCCCACGGCGGTGCCGACCGAGCCCCCGTCCTCTCCCGATTGGCGCGCCGCCGTGTTCCTGTTCGCCGTGGCGATCGTGTGCGGCGTTGGATTCAGCCTGGCACCTGCGCTGCGTGCCGCCAAGACCGATGTGACCCAGATGCTCAAGGACGGCCCAGCGCGGCGGTTACCTGGTCACCGGCACTTCGGTCTGCGCAACGTGCAGATGGTGGCCCAGGTCGCAGGCTCGCTGATGCTGCTTCTCGTCACCGGGTTCCTCGTGCTCGCCCACGGAGGCGGCGTCCCGACCACCTTCGATCCGCGCACGATGCTCCTCCTGTCCCTCGATCCGGTGCGCGACGGCTACGCGCCAGCCAGGGCGGAACTCTTCTTCGCAGAGCTCGGCGAGCGGCTCACCGCGGCCCATGCCGGGCGCAGCGTCGCCTTGGCTGCCCAGGCGCCCTTTTCTTCCGAAGACGATCCCATCCAGGTGACGGCAGAGGATTCCCGGGTCGAGATTTCAGCGGTCGAGGAGACCGTGGGCGCCGGGTATTTTCGCGCGCTTGGCGAGCCGATGCTGGCGGGTCGGGAGTTTGCGGCGCCCGACGAGCAGAGCCAGGCCGACGGACCGACGAGGCTGCCGGTGGTACTGAATGCGAGTGCCGCACGCGGATTGTTCGGCACCCGGTCGCCGATCGGCGGGCGCGTCAAGGACGATCGGCGGTCGCTCGAAGTGGTTGGCGTCATCCGTGACTTGAAAATGGGCCTCGGAGAAAGCCCTTCGGAGATCTACCTGCCCCTGACGCGGCGTAACTTCACGCGCCCACCGGCGGATGGCCTGACCGTCGTCGTGCGCACCGATGAAGGACCGGCGGCCTTCAGCGCCCTTCGGCGGGAGATCGCGATCCTCGATCCGAACCTGACGGTGTTCAACGTCCGCACGCTCGGCGACTACCTGGCGTTGAACCGGTCGCACGAGCGCTTCGCGGTCAGCACGTACGGCGGCATTGGACTGTTCGGCCTCCTGCTGGCCGCTGTCGGACTTGCCGGGGTCACGGCGTACGCCGTCGCGCAACGGCGCAAGGAGATTGGCATTCGCATCGCGCTCGGGGCGCGCCGAGGGCAGGTCCTGCGGCTGGTGCTCGGCGAAGGCCTGGCGCTCGTCAGCGTTGGGACCGCTCTCGGGCTTCTCGGTGCGTTCGTACTAGCGAAGATGCTGTCGGCGCTGACGGCAGCGTTCTTCAATGCGGCTGACGTCGCGACGACCGATCCGCGCTTGCTCGTCGGCGCGCCGCTGCTCCTTGTAGCGCTGGCGATTCTCGCCTGCTACGTGCCCGCGCGCAGGGCGGCCACCACCGAGCCACTCCGGGTCTTGCGCGAGGGGTAGCGTCCCTCGTGTCCCCGACGACCAGCCCGGGGTCGCCGTCTAGGTGCCAACCTTGAAGGGCACGACCGCGACGGTCTTGTCCCAGGCGATTTCCAACGAGCCGCCGGCCGGGGTCACATCGACGAACAGCCACGTCAGCTGATCGACGGACGTCGCCGTTTGACTCACCTTCATCGGGGCGCGGACCACGTCCTTGTCCGGCGTGTAGCCGAACGACCCCCAGAGAGCCGCCTTGTTGTTGGGATCGTAAGTCGTCTGCGCCGGCCAGTTCGACAGGATGAAGGTCCAGTCCGTGGGCGTCTTCACGTCGATGAACACGCTGTACTCGCCGGCGGGAACGGTCTTGCCGTTGATGACGAGCGGCACTTCCGTCTTGAGGCGTGTCGACACGTTCGCGCCCGCGCGCCACAGGGGCGCGCCATCCGTGTGCGTGATCGCGCCGTAGGTCGCGCCTGACCCGAACACGTCCCGGCCGCGCTTCAGCGGACGGCCGTAGGTAATGTCGATCCAGGCGCTGCCAATTTGGGTCGAGGAACTCCCGGCCGGACTCGCTGGCCGTCGGGTGGCGCCTTGCGCCGCGAGGACCGCACCCAACACCACCGCAAGCGCTGACCCGATCAGCAGGCCATTGATCAATCTGCTCGTCATGTTCGTCGTCCTCTCCATGGTCGTCACGTCTCCAGAAACCGTCGAATCGTCGTTCATCGTAGCGCGGGCCGAAGCCGTCAAGAAAGTGGGGGAAATCGGACAACGGTGAATGAGGCTGCAAGATTCCCAGGCGGCCCCGTTCTATGGACATGGTGCGGGATCCGCGACTCTACCAGATTGGCACGCTGGCCGCCCTCCTGGCCTACGGCGTGCTGCGGCTGGACTTCGAGATTCCCCTCGCCTGCGCCCTGGCTACGGTCGGCGGTGCCCTCCTGACCCAGTGGATCTGCACGCGTCGCTGGAGATTACCCGCCTTCGATCCCCGGAGCGCACTCATCTCGGGCCTCTCGCTCTGTCTGCTCCTGCGAACCAATTCCCTCTGGCTGGCCGGCGCCGCGGCTGCCGTCGCGATCGGCAGCAAATTCGTCCTGCGCGTGAAGGGCAAGCACCTCTTCAATCCCACGAACGCCGGCATCGTCCTGATGATCCTCGCGACGGGGCAGGTCTGGGTGTCACCCGGACAGTGGGGCAACGTCGCCTTCTTCGCGTTCCTCATGGCCTGTCTTGGCGGGCTCGTCGTCAATCGCGCGGCCCGCAGCGACGTGACGTGGGCCTTCATGGCGGCCTACATGGCGCTGGTCTTCGGCCGATCCATGTGGCTGGGCGAACCGTTGGCAATCCCGCTGCACCGGCTGGAGAACGGCGCCCTGTTGCTCTTCACGTTTTTCATGATCTCCGATCCAAAGACCACGCCCAATTCGCGGGCGGGACGAATCCTGTTTGCCATCGCGGTGGCGACGGGCGCGTGGTACGTCCAGTTCCGCCTGTTCCGCACGAATGGGCTCCTATGGGCTCTGGCGATCGGGTCGCTTGCGGTTCCCCTCATCGACCGGCTCCTGCCGGGCCGTCGGTACGAGTGGTCACGCCCCAGTGCCGGGCGTGTGGTCAGCGCGCGTCCGGGTTTCGGACGCGCAGTTCATGAAGGAAGGGTCGTATGAAGCGCGTCATGCTCGGCGTCGTGTTGGCTGCCCTCATGGCCTGGTCGGGCTCGTCGGGTTCGTTGCTCCTTGCCTTCTGCGGGTTCTATGTCGCGAAGGCGGACGCGCAGCTCTTCAACAAGGCCTCCCAGGTCGTGCTCGTCCGCGACGGCGACCGGACCGTCCTGACGATGGCCAACGACTTCAAGGGCGATCCGAAGGAGTTCGCGATCGTCATTCCGGTGCCCGTGGTCCTCCAACGCGATCAGATCTACGTCGCCGATCGCGCGCTCCTGGAGCACGTCGATGCGTACTCGGCGCCGCGGCTCGTCGAGTACTTCGATCAGAATCCCTGCATGATCGTCCGCGAAAGCGCTGCCGGGGGCGCCGGCGGGCTCCGGCTCATGGCGGATGCGCCGGCGGCGGCGGCGCGTGCCCAGGCCCTCGGCGTGACGATCGAGGCGCAGTACACGGTTGGCGAGTACGACATCCTGATTCTCTCGGCCACGGAGAGCACGGGGCTCGAAACATGGCTCCGGGAGAGCGGCTACCGGATTCCGGCCGGGGCGTCGTCGGTGCTCTCGAGCTACCTCCGGCAGAACATGAAGTTCTTCGTCGCGAAGGTCAACCTCGGCGAGCAGGCGAAGCTGGGCTACTCGATGCTGCGGCCGATTCAGGTGGCCTTCGAGTCGCCGAAGTTCATGCTGCCGATCCGGCTCGGCATGGTCAACGCCGACGGACCGCAGGAGCTTTTCGTCTACACCTTGACGCGGCAGGGACGCGTCGAGACGACGAATTACCGGACGACGAAGCTGCCGTCCGGCATGGACATCCCGCTCTTCGTCAAGGACAAGTTCGGCGACTTCTACAAGGCGATGTTCGCGCAGTCGGTGAAGAAGGAGGACCTGAGCACCGTGTTCACGGAATACGCGTGGGACACGGGCTGGTGCGATCCGTGCGCGGCCAATCCGCTGACGAACGAGGAGCTGCGCAAACTCGGCGTCTTCTGGCTCGACGACGGGTCCGCTGGCCCGGGCGTCCCACGGCCGGCAGCGCGTCAGCCGGTGTACATCACGCGGCTCCACGTCCGGTACGACAAGGCGCATTTTCCGGAAGATCTCGTCTTCCAGGAGACGAGCGATCGGACGAACTTTCAGGGCCGCTACGTCTTGCGCCACCCCTGGACGGGCGAAGATTCCTGCGCCGGCGCGGCGCAGTATCGCAGCGCGCTGCCGCAGCGGTTCGAGCAGGAGGCCCAGACCCTCGCGTCCCTCACCGGGTGGGACGTCACCGACATTCGGCGGCAGATGCGGATTGGCGAGCCGGCGCTTCCGTGGTGGCGGCGGATCTGGGGGAAGTAGGGTGGCTGGATACGCTTTTGTCACTCCAGACGCGACACCCCCGGGACGATAACTGTCCATGGAGGACTCACGGGTCATGATGATTCGAAGACTGCTCGCCGCGGGCGCTGTGATGCTCGTCGCCGCGAGCCTGGTTGGCGCACAAGTCGCATCACCTGCACAGGGCGCACGGCCGGCGCAAGGCGCACCGCCCGCACAGGGCGCACCGCCCCCGCAGGGCGCACCGACCGCATCGGGCACCAAGACCACGCAGGGGGCCAAGGCCGCTCCGAGCGCGCAGGTCGCTCAAGGTCCAGTCCGAGCGCTCAGTCCTGACGGCGTGTCATCCGCCCAGATCCTGGGTCGGTGGGTCCAGGGCGCAAAGCAGGAGTTCACCCTCGGTCGCGGGAGCTACGTGGAAGGCAAGTGGGTGGACATCAGCTACGGCCGGCCGCTCAAGCGCGGACGCGACCTGTGGGGCGCCGGGCTCACCTACGGGCAGGACCTCCTGGTGGACGCACCGATCTGGCGAGCGGGAGCCAACGTCACGACACAGCTCACGAGCGAAGTTCCGCTCATCATCAGCGGACACAGGATCGCGCCCGGAAAGAAGTACGCGGTGTTCGTCGACGTGAAGGAGGGGCACTGGACGTTCGTGCTCTCGACGCTCACGGCACAGACGCACTACGACCCGAAGAACAAGACGGACGTCTGGGGCGCCTACAACTACGTGCCCACCGAAGACATCCTGCGCGCGCCGATGACGCTCGAAACGTTACCGCACGCGTTCGAAGAACTGTCGTGGCAGTTCATCGACATCACGAAGTTCGGCGGCTCCATCGCGCTCGTATGGGACAACGTGATCGCCTCGGTGCCGTTCATCGCCGGCAGCTGAGCGCGTGCAGGGGGTCAGGCCCGGCCCACGCCAAGCGGGGCCAGACCCCGTCCGGGCAGGGCGGCCCGTTAGGCGTCACCCGCCTGAACGAGGTTTGCAACGCGTCTCATCACGTCCGCCGCCGGCGCGGGTCCTGGCCGACTGGCGTCTCGCGAGGTCACGGCCCGAGCGCTCGGCCGCGCTCTACTTTCGTCTCAACACCGCCGCTGAGATCACGGTCATCGCCGCACAGGCCGTAGAGGAGAATCTCCCACCTCGCGCGGCGGGGGTTGGTTGGCGGCAGCCCGTCGGTGCTCACCGTCCCACGCCGATCACAACACCGAACGTCACACGTCCCTCGCGAAACGTCACGCCCTCCTCGCGAGCCGCCCGGAAATCGCCCTCGGCGCGAATCGCGATCCGATGCGTCAGGCCGAGGTCGATCCCGCCGCCCGGTTGGAGCGCAAGACCCCGCTCGCTCAAGCCGGGCTCGGCGAAGCGCTCGAGGCCGACGAGGCCCTGCGCGAACACGCGCACGGCACCGAACCGGACGAGGTCGATCCGGAGGCCGCCCAGGAATCCATACAACGACTCGGTCTCGACGACGAGGTTGGTGTGATAGTTGCCGCCGACCTCACCAACCAGCGCAAAGCGGCTATGGCCAACCCGACGGTCCACCGTTGCCGCCCAGCCCTTCGAATACGTCGTCGATGGACCGCCGCCCAGGCCCTGTTCCTGGAGGAAGCTGTAGCCGATCCCGAGGCGCAAAGGCGGATCGGATGTCGTTTGCGCCCAGACCGGTGTCCCCCAGAGGAACAGTGCGACCGCTGAACTGGCCGAGAGGCCAGCGAGTGTCCATCGCGTTCCCTGCCGTGTCGTCACAGGCACCTCGTCTGACCGTCACCTGACCGTGATCGTGCCCTGGAGTGAGGTCACGAACGCCATGTCGAAGTCGTGAAACCCGCAAGTCTCGGCTGTCACGAAGTTACCCGTCTCGCGGCTGTCGCCGGGCTCGAGAAACCCCACCTGATTGATCTCGGGGCACTGGTCGCGCTCCGGGTGGGGATCGGACTGGATGTTGTGGGACACCGTATCCTGATTAACAAAGAGCACGCGCCCCCCGAGCGCCACGGTGACCGCGTTGGGTATCACGCCCACGGAGGTGACCGTGATCGTCGGGGCGTTGTCGGGCGGTGGAGGGGCCGGTGTCGTGGGCGACGACGCGCATGAAGTAGCGAGGGCAGCCGCCCCAGCGAGGCGCACGATGACGCTCGGGCGGACGCCAGCCATAGGGCATTCTAGTGGCCTGAACACATCAGGTGTGCCGCGCCTTCCGGGCGGGGCATCCCCGCCGGCGGCGTTGCTCCTCCCCCAAATACGCGCAGTATTCTCGGTCGTCGCGCCTTGCCGGCCGGGCGCCGCGCTCCGGAAGCCACAGCACACCTGACGTGTCCAGGCCACTAGTGCGCCGACATTGCCTCTCCAGCGCTGAGTACCGGCGTAACATGACGTATCGCGGGTTGGGGCCATGTCGACTCCGCTTCTCGATCACCTGTATCGCCGCGCCGGCTTCGGCCTGACGGTCGCCGAGCGCCAGGCGCTGGCCGAACGCAATTACCGCGACCTCGTCGAGTCGGTCCTCGTCTTCGACCCGAACGCGGCCGATGTCGACGCCTTCATCGGCACTCCGGGCTACGTCAATATTTCGACGACGGGCCCGTTCATGCCGAACACCAACATCAGCCACGCCCGCCAACGCTGGCTGTTCCGGATGGTGCACTCACCTGCGCCGCTCCAGGAAAAGATGGCGCTCATCTGGCACGAGCACTTCGCCACGGCGTTCAGCAAGATCGCGGGCCTCTACAACGCGGTCGACGCCACGCGCCTCCTGGCGGCCAAGCCTTCGACCGATCCGGTGGGCCAGCAAGGGCAAATCGAGCTCTTCCGGCAGTACGGGCTCGGCAACTTCAGCGATCTCCTCCTGAAGGTTGCGCAAGATCCGGCCATGCTCGTGTGGTTGGACGGCGAGACGAACACGAAAACCAATCCGCAGGAGAACTTCGGTCGCGAGCTGATGGAGCTGTTCACGATCGGCGTCGCGAACTACGTCGAGACGGACGTCTATGCCGCCGCGCGTGTCTTCAGCGGCTGGAATCTGCGAATCACCGGAACGCAAGGAGCGGGGACGGCCGTGTTCGCCTTCGCGTATCAGGCCAATCAGCACGAGACGAGCGCGAAGGACTTCAGCTTCTCGATTTACGGGCGCGGCTCGTCCAAGCCGAACGAGATTCCCGCGCGGACCGCCAGTGAGGGCCTCCAGGATGGTCTGGACCTGATCCATGCGCTCGCGTTCCATCCCGAGACCGCGACCCGGCTGGCCTCCAAGTTCTGGACGTGGTTCGTCAGCGAGACGGAGAGTCCGGATCCGGCCTTCGTGGACAACATCGCGAGCGTCTATCTGTCGAACGGCACGAACATCCGCGCAGTTCTGCGGGCGGTGCTGAACTCGCCGCAGTTCCAGGATGCGTCGGCCGCCTTTCAGCGCTACTCGTGGCCGGCCGAGTTCGTGGTCCGTGCGCTCAAGGAAGTCGGCTATCTTGGGTTTTCGGTCAACGACGCGCTCACGCCACTCGTGAACATGGGCCAGCAGCTCTTCGAGCCGCCGAACGTCGGCGGGTGGCCCCTTGGACAGGCCTGGTTTTCAACGGCCGGCATGCTCGCGCGGATGAACTTCGCCTCGCAATTGGCGACCAATCAGAAGTTCGCCCTGCTCGCCGCCTCGCGGGCCTTCGGCGCCACGCCCGACGCGCTCATCGGATTCGCGCGCGACTCGCTGCGAACGCCGACTCCCCTGCCCGACGAGACCGCTGCGCTCGAGGCGTACTTGGCTTCCGGCGGACCATGGACCGGGTCGGACGCCCAGCTCCTCGTCAAGGCGCCTGGGCTCTTCCACCTGCTGACCGGGTCGGCCGAGTTCCAGTTCGTGTAGCGAGGCAGAGCGATGCCATTCACGCGGCGAGAGTTTCTCCAAGGCGGCGTCGCAGCGTTCACGATGGGCGTCGCCGCGCCGAGCTTCCTGAGCGACCTGGCCATCGCGCAGGGCGCCACGCGCCGGAACCTCGTGGTGCTCTACCTGCAGGGGGGCAACGACGCCCTCTCGATGGTCGTGCCTTACACCGACGCCTTCTACTACAGCCGGCGCCCCACGCTCGCCGTGCCTGCTGGCACCGTGTTACAGATCGGGAGCGACACGAACGGCAAGCCGCTTGGCCTTCACCCGAGACTCAGCGGCCTCAAAACCGTCTTCAACCAGGGCCAACTCGCGATCATCGAGCGGACCGGCTACCAGAACTCGAGTCGATCGCACTTTCTCGGCACGGATATCTGGTCGACCGCCAATCCCACCAACTCGGTCGAGGCAGGCTGGCTCGGCCGCTATCTCGATTCGCTTCCCTCGCCGGTCGATCCGTTGACTGGCTGGTGCACGGTCGGCGACGTGCCGCACTCCCTCGTCGGCAACCACGTGAGCGTCCCCGCCATCGCCAGCATCTCGAGCTACGCGCTGCAGAGCCCGAATTCCGGCGTCGAAGCAGGCTTTTCGCGCGCGGGGCTCGCGGCGCTCTCGAGCATCCCCACGCCCAATGAACCCTACCTCGCGTTCGTGAATGGGACGGTTCAAACGGCGCTCGCGACGCTCGATCGCGTGGCCTCGGTCGGCACGTACACCGGCACCGTGGCGTACGCGTCAGACGGTTTGTCGCAGGCACTCAAGACGGTGGCGGGCGCGATCGTTCGCGACATCGGCACCAAGGTGTTCTGGGTGCAGACCGGCGGGTACGACACGCACTCCGGTCAGGGCGTCAACACGGCCAACGGCAGCTACGCGGGCTTGATGAACACGCTCAGCACGGCGCTCACGGCGTTCTACAACGACCTCCGGAACCAGGGTCTGCTCCAGGACACGCTCTTGATTCAGTTCTCCGAATTCGGGCGGCGGATCACGGAGAACGGCAGCCAGGGCACCGACCATGGGGCGGCGGCCGTCATGCTGGCCATGGGCGGCGCGGTCCACGGCGGCGTCTACGGCACGGCCCCCTCGCTCGATCCGTCGCCATCGAACCCCACGCTCGAGAACAACGGCGGCGACGTCACCTACGAAACCGACTTTCGCTCGGTGTACGCGCGCGCGATCGAGAACTGGCTCGGCGCCGACTCGGTCGCGCTCCTTGGCGGCGATTTCCGGAAGGCGTCGCTGACGTTCGTCTGAGGCCGATCGTCGCGCGCGCGCACGCGTGAGGTCTGCCTCTACTCCGATCGAAGGGCCTGCAGGACGTCTACGCGCGAGGCCCGCGCGGCCGGAATCAACGACGCGCCGACGGCGGCGCCGACGAGGACGGTCGCCGCGCCGATCACGGGCAGGACGCCCGGCAGCTCGACGTGCCCGACAAACGCCGCCGTGACCCGCGTGAGGGCGTAACCGCCCACCGCGCCGGCGGCGATGCCGACTGCGGCGATCACCACGCCTTCCGAGAGCACGCCGGCCAGTAGGTGGCGTGGCGCGGACCCAATCGCGAGGCGCACGCCGAACTCCCGCGTGCGTGCGCTCACCGAGAAGGCCAGCACGCCCGCCACGCCCACGACGGCAATCAGCAGCGCGATGCCGGCGAATCCGGAGAACACGAAGGCGTTCAGGCGATCCGGGGAGAGCACTTGCGCGCGGACGTCCTCGAGCGTGGCGGCGCGCTCCACGGGCTGTTCCGCGGACATCTGGTGGATCACTCGCGTCACTTCCGGCACCAGCGCATACGGATCGCCGGCCGCGTGCACAAACAGCCGGCCGCCAATTCCAAGTTGTCCGAACGGGTGATAGACGGTCATGGCGGGTCCCGGCGCGACGTTCTCATCGTCCACGTCGGCGACCACGCCGACGATGCGGCGCGGCATCGCCGCCGACGGCCCGAGGAGCGACACGATCGAACCGGTCCACGTCAGGTGCCGGTTCACGGCGTCGCCGTTCGGGAACAGCCGTTTCGCGACGCTCTGGCTGACGATCACCACAGGATCGGCATCGGCCCGGTCCTGATCGGAGAAGTCACGGCCCGCGAGGAGCGGCACGCCGAGCACGGCGAAGAAATTCGGCGCGACGATCCGAAACCGCCCGCGCGGATCGTCCTCGCCGTTCGCCGGCTGATAGCCCTCCACCTTGAACTGCACGCGGAGCGCGTCGCCGGCGTCGCGCCATGGCGTGGCGCTGCCGCCCGCGACGCCGAGGACCCCGGGGAGCTCGGCGATGCGGCGCGTCGCGTCCTGATAGAAGGCGATGATCTTCGCATCGCCGAAGGCAGTAAATGTCGTGGGAACGTCGAAGACCAGCACCTGTCGCATGTCGTAGCCGGTCCTTGCCGCCTGGAGTGCGAGGAGCGCCGAGAGGAGCATGCCCGCGCCGGCGAGCAGCACGAACGAGAAGGCAATCTGGGTGGTCGCGAGCATCCGCAGGCGACGGTTCGTGCCGGGCGTGATCCGGAGGCTGCCGCTCGCCAGACCGAGTCCGGCGGGCGCGAACGCCGATGGCATCCGCGGGACGTATGCGAGCAGGACGGCCGCGGCCAGGGCCAGGCCGGCGCCAACCCAAAGGACGCTCGGATCGACGGTGACGTCGAGCGCGCGGACGGAAAGGCGCGCGGCGTAGCGAGCCACCACTCCGACCAGTGCCGGCGCGAGCGCCACACCCACGACGGCTCCGGCACCGCACAGGACCAAGCTCTCAGCGAGCAATGTGCGCCGGAGCGCGCCCGTGCCCGCACCCAGGGCGGCCCGCACGGCCAGTTCGCCCTCGCGGCGCACCGAGCGCGCCAGGATCAAGTTGGCGACATTCGAACACGCAATGACGAACACGACCGCCGCGGCGGCGAGGAGCAAGAGCAGGATCGTTCGGGCCGGGGAGGCAATCTGATCTCGGAGTTTCGCCACCTGAAGCTGCATCCTGGCGCTCGCCGGATAGGCCTCCGGGTGCTCGCGCATCATCGCCGTATGGACCGCCGTCAGTTCGGCGCGCGCCGTGTCGAGCGTGGCTCCAGGCGCGAGACGGCCAAACAGCTCCGTCATCCGGTGTAGGCGGTTGGTAACCATGGTGGCCCCCAGGTGGTGCGGGCTGGTCACCACGTTCGCGATGATCTCGGTATCGGCCGGATACGGGACCGACGGCTCGAGCACACCGACCACCGTGGCCGTGCGCTGACCGAGGCGGACAATCCTGCCGATCACGCTCGGGTCGCTCTTGAGCGAGGTGGTCCAGAATCGGTACGTCAGCACTACCGCGCCCGCCGCCGTCGGTCCATCGTCGTGCCCGTCGAGCAGGCGGCCAAGCACAGGGCGCAGGCCCATCACGTCGAAGAACGAGCCCCCGACGACGCCGGCCTTCACCGTACGGGGATCGATGCCGAGACCCACCAGGGTGAATTCGATGGTCGAGAAGTCGCCGAAGGCGCCGATCGTCGTGATCCGGGATTTGAAGTCGTTGATTTCCGGCACTGAAAACGTCTCGTTGTCGTCCCCGATGCCCGGCGCCAACTGGCGGATGTAGATCAGCCGATCTTCGTCCCGGTTGACGAGTGGGCGGAGGAGCACGCCGCGAACGACGCTGAAGATCGCCGCGTTGGCGCCGATGCCGATGGCGAGCGTGGCCACGACGGTCGCGGCCAGACCCTTGGCCCGCAGCAGGGAACGCAGGGCGAATCGCATATCGCGGCCCAGAGCCGCGGCTGCGTCAAACCACCGGCCGTACCATACACGCCGCATCGAGTCGCGGACGGCCGGCACGTAACCGAATTCCATCAGCGCGGCCCGTCGAGCCGCGTCGGGATCCTCGCCGCGTGCGATCCGCTGCTTCACGCTGATCGCGAGGTGGCCGCGGATCTCTTCGTCGAGGTCGCGATCGTCGGGCCGCATGGGCTACTCCTCCGTTACTCTTCTGGCTACTCTTCTGGCGCCGGGGCCGGGTTCAAGACGCGTCCGATCGCGTGCACCAGTTGCGACCAGCGATCGCGCTCGTGGGACAACTGCGTTCTCCCGGCGGCGGTCAGCCGGTAGTACTTCGCTCGCTGGTTGGCCTCGCTCACGCCCCACTCGGACTTGAGCCATCCCCGCTTCTCGAGGCGGTGGAGCGCCGGGTAGAGCGAGCCTGTTTCGACCTTGAGGAGGTCGTCGGACTGCGCGAGGATCGCCTGACCGATCCCGTGGCCGTGCTGCGGCCGCCACTGGACGGTCCGCAGGATAAGCATGTCGAGCGTGCCCTGGAGGAGATCCAGGCGGCGGTCGTCGGGCGTTCTTGTCATAGGCGTAGGCAGTCTACGGCCTTAGACGTAGACTGTCTACAGCTCGTTCCGGGACGTCTGGTCGGCCCGACGCCGCCGTCCGTCGTCGTTCTTTGGTGAGACCCCTTGACTGGCACCGATCGCCAGAGGCGCCGGTCTGTGTCAAGACCGAGCTGATGTACCATGCCTCAGTTTCTCGACCATCCTGTCCGTCACGATGACCTCTGACACTCCGGCCGCCATCGGACGGTACCAAGTCCTCCGCGTCTTGGGCCAGGGCGGTATGGGATCCGTCTACCTCGCACGAGACCCGGCGATCAAACGGAATGTCGCCGTCAAGATCATGAGGACGGGGCTCGAAGACGCGGCCCTCCGCGAACGCTTCGTTCGCGAGGCCACGGCGATCGGCAGTCTGCGCCACGCCAACATCGTGACGGTGTTCGACGTCGGTGAACACCAGGGCGAGCCTTTCATCGCGATGGAGTACATCGAGGGGTCCACGCTCGCCCAGCGCATGAGACAAGCCGATGCGGGCATGTTGACTCGCCTCGACTGGATGGATGGCGTCTGCGCCGGGCTCCAGCATGCGCATCGAGCGGGGATCATTCACCGCGATGTCAAACCCGCCAACATCATCATCGACGCCGACGGCGGCGTGAAGATCGTCGATTTCGGGATCGCACGCGGTCCGACCTCGGGGGTCACGCACGCGGCCACACAGACCGGATCCATTCTCGGCACGTTGAACTACATGTCGCCGGAGCAGTTGGCGGGACGGGCAGTCGACAAGCGCAGTGACATCTACTCAGCGGGCGTTGTCGCTTACGAGTTGTTCTCAGGTCGCATGGCGTTCCCAGGCGACGTTCAGTCGGGCGTGTTGCACCTCATTCTGGTCACCGGGCCGGAGCCGCTCGAAAGCATCGGTCCAGGCCTGGACCCCGGGCTGGTCGGAATCATCAACCGATGCCTCGAGCGAGAGCCTGACCGGCGGTTCGCCGACCTGGCGGACCTTCGACACGACTTGAGCCTGGTTCGTCGCCGAATGGAATCGGCGGGCGCGCCTCTGTCGACGGTCGTCGTGCCCCAGAGCGACGGCGCGCCGCGCCGGATCGACCCGGAGCCCGCGGACGCCCTGACCCTCCAGGACGACGTCACGAGCCCGCAGACGCGCGAGTGGCTGAAGGAGGCACGGGGCGCGCTCGATCGGGGCGCGTTGACGTCTGCCTCGCTTCTCGCCGAGCGCGTTCTCGGCCTCAGCCCATCGTCGGCCGAGGCCCTTGCGATACGCAGAGGCGTCGAGGACGCCCGGCGGCGACTGGACGATCTCGAGCGCCGCGCGCGGGCCATCGAGGCGTTGCTCGAGGAGGGCCGAACCTACCTGGCGAATGGGCAACTCACAGCGGCCTCTGGGGCCGCCGATTCGGTCGCCAAGCTCGATCCCGCGAATCAGGCGGCCGCCGCCCTCAGGCAACGGGTGGCCGCCGCCATTGCCGCCCGACAACTCGTCGAGGCACCACTCGCTGCGTCCCGCCCTGACACTGGCGAGGCAACACCGCGGGCCGATCGTCCCCGGCGCTTCAAGAAGACGGTCGTTGTGGCCGCCGGGGTGATCGTCGGCATCGCCGGTGTGGCGGGTCTGTTCACCCTGTGGAAGCCCGCTGGGGACCAAGCGTCGCCGACCGCGTCGCACGCCTCGGCGGCGGCAGCGACCGCGCCGACGAATGGGCAGCCCGAGAGTGGCTCACGTTCGGGAGCGACACCACCGAGGACCGTGCCGCCGTCTTCGAATCGCGAGGCCGGTGCCCCATCGGCTCCGCCGGTCGTGCCGTCCACCGACAAACGGTCGCCCACGACAACCGCCGTGGCGCCGACGGCGGCCCTGGCGACGCCGCCTGCGGCGCGTCGACTGCGTGCCGATCAGCTGGCGAGCGCCTCGATCGGCGATCTCAGCGCCGATTGCACGCTCGGCGGCGCCGCCGCCTGCCGCCACTTGGGTCTTCGCTACGCGCGTGGCCAAGGCGTCGCCAAAGACGACCTCCGCGCCCTGACCTTGTTTCAACAGGCCTGCGACGCAAGCGACGGCGATGCGTGCGGCGAGCTTGGCCTGATGTTCAGAAACGGTCGCGGCGTCAAGCGGGACGACACACGGGCGGTCACGCTGTTCCAGACGTCCTGCGACCGTGGCAGCGGCGACGGGTGCGACCATCTCGGCGCCATGTATCGGGATGCGCGTGGCGTGGCGTTCGACTACGTGCGGGCGGCGTCGCTGTTCCAGCGCTCGTGTGACGCGGGGAGCAGCCTTGGGTGCGACAATCTCGGCGCCCTGTTCGCCGATGGTCGCGGCGTGACGAAAGACTTGACCAAGGCCCTCGCGAACTACCAACGGTCTTGCGATGGCGGAAATGGCCTCGGATGCAGCAACCTCGGCGGGCTGTATGAGCAGGGACGAGGTGTCGCCAAGGATCCCGCTCGCGCCGTGACTTTCTTTCAACGCGCCCAGACGCTCGAGCAGCAGTCCTGTTCAAACGGGGTCAGCGACGACTGCGCCTATCTCGGCGCGCTCGTCGCCTTCGGGCGAGGCGTGGCCAAGGACGAGACGCGAGCGGCGGCGCTCTATCAGCAAAGTTGCGACGGCGGCAGCAGCATCGGCTGCAATAACCTCGGCAACTTCTTGAGAGACGGCCGGGGGGGCCCGAAGGACGAGGCGCGCGCCGCCGTGCTCTTTCACGACGCGTGTGACAACGGCATCGGCGAGAGCTGCGACAATCTAGGCTTCATGCTGTTGGGGGGCCGCGGTGTCACGCGCGACGATGGCCGCGCCGCGACGTTTTTTCGGCGCGCGTGCGACAGCCGCTTTTGGCGCGGGTGCAGCAATCTCGCATTTACGTTCGAAAATGGCCGTGGCGTGGTCAAAGACGAGTCGCGCGCGTTCAGCCTGTACACAGAGGCCTGCGATGGCGGCTTCATGTACGCGTGCACGAACCAGGGAGTCCTGCTCGAAACGGGCCGCGGCACCACCAAGGACGACAGCGCAGCGGTGGCCCTTTATCAGCGCGCCTGCGACGGAGGGGATAACCGCGGCTGCACCGATCTGGGCGTGGAGATCGAAGCCGGCCGCGGCCTGCCCAAAGACGATGCCAGGGCTGTCGCCCTCTATCAACGCGGGTGCGATGGCGGTGACGCGCGCGGGTGCACCACGCTTGGCCTCATGTACGAGAGAGGGCGCGGAGTCACGCGGGACGACGCGCACGCGGCCAACTTGTACCAGCGCAGCTGCGACGGCGGGTACACGCCAGGCTGCTACGACTTAGGCCTGTTGTTCCGCGACGGACGCGGAGTCGCGAGAGACGACGCCAAGGCCGTGACGCTCTTTCAGAAGACGTGCGACGCAAGCACTACCATCGGGTGCGTCGCGTGGGGCGGGATGGTCGAGATCGGCCGCGGCACGCCGAAGGACGTCAACCGAGCGCTCATGCTGTATCAGCAGGCGTGCAAAGCAGGCTCTCAAGGCGGCTGTACCAACGCGAAGCGTCTCGGTGGCGGTTCCGCCGCCGAGGCTCGATCGTCACGCCTCGCGCTGCCGGGTGCGGCGCAGGCGGACGATCCGCATTCCGATGATCAGCATGCCGCCCAGAAGCAGCACGAGCGACACGGGCTGTGCCAGATGGACGGGTAATACGAGCCAGGCCGTCGCGAACGTGAGGCCGGTCAGCACCCACGTCCATCCCGCGAATCGCTGAAAAGTCTGCACCCTGGTCCCGTCGCATTTCGCGGTGAGCGGCGTGAGTGTCTTGGGCAGGGCGTTTCCCGTGAACGTGAAGAAGGCGCCGAGAATGACCATCAGCATGCGCTGTGCCAGATCGGAACGACTCGTGGCGCCGAGCGTGGTGGCCAGCTTCAGGCCGAGCGAGGAGGCCAGCATGAGGCCGGCGAACACGATGCCAACCATGACCGAGTCGGCTGCGCGGCGCGACGCCGCCCCGCTCTTCGAGCGCCGCACGGCGAGGCCGGCCAGCATCATGATCGCGAGCAAGGCCAGGGTGATCGCCCAGGCCGAGGCGTGCTGAGGCTGGACGTACCAGGTCCAGATTGCGAGCAGCGTGCTGAGCGCCAGCAGCACGGGTGCGAGCCGGTACGACAGAGGTCGGGTTGCCATCGTCATAAGTTCCCTTTGAGCGGGCGTGGTTGTTCGCCTTCGATCGCGGAGACCTTGCCGCCCGCCTTATCTGGCTTGGTCTCCCACCCCACGGTCTGGATGAACCCGAGGAGGGCGTCTTCGAGCACTGACATCTTCAGGCGGTACAAGATCGTCCGGCCGCGCTTCTCCGCCTCGATCAGGTCGGCGTCTTGCAGCACCGAAAAGTGGGCCGACATCGTGGGCTTCGAGACCGCGAACCGATCCGCGAGCTCACCGGCCGACAGCGGCCGCTCGCGAAGCAGTTGGAGCACGCGACGGCGGGTCGGATCGGAGAGCGCTTTGAACACGCGGTTCACGGGTTCTATATTTAGCTAAACATCTAACTATTGTCAAGGGCCGGCCAAAACAGCGGCCAACCGCTCGTCTTCTCGCACGGCCGAGGAATCTCGAAGGACCTCGATCGCGCGCGGACGCTTCACGGCGGGCGTGCGCAGCGACTCGGCTGGCCAGGACGCCGGCACGCCGTCGTTCTGGCGCGACGGGACGTCTGGCCGAGTTATCTGTAACAACACTCCTGTTCGAAGGCGTGGAAAGACCGCTCGCTCTCTTCGCCCGACCATTCCGGCCGATGAACGGGAGGTGCCCGGGCTCAGGGCGGGTCAAGGGTTGGTTGGTTATGATCACCGCATGACCCGTGTCGCTGCGGCTTCCGTGGCCGCCGTGTTCGTTGCCGCCGGTCTCTTCGTGTCCTCGTCGCCGCTCGTCGCGCGCGCCCGCCAGGCGGCGCCGTGGACGCGGACGACAATGACCTTCGCCGAGGAACGCCACCTGAAGCACCTGACGCAGCTCACCGACGACGGCCAGAATGCGGAGGCGTATTTCTCGCCCGACGGCCGCCGGTTGATCTTCCAGAGCACACGCGGCGGGCGGCCCTGCGATCAGATCGACACGATGGCGATCGACGGCACCGACGTCCGCATGGTCAGCACCGGCCGGGGCCGGACGACCTGCAGCTTCTACTATCCGGACGGGAAGCACATCCTGTACGCGTCGACGCATCTGGGTTCCCCCTCGTGCCCGCCACCGGCGGATCAGTCGAAGGGCTACGTCTGGGCGATTTACGACAGTTACGACATCTTTCGCGCCGACGTGGACGGGAAGAACCTCGTGCGCCTGACCAGCACGCCTGGTTATGACGCGGAGGCCACGATCGGCCCGGACGGCCGGATCGTCTTCACGAGCGTGCGCGACGGCGACATGGAAATCTACTCGATGAACGGCGACGGATCCGACGTGCGCCGGCTCACCCATCTGCCGGGCCCCGATGGCGGGCCGTTCTTCTCGCCGGACGGATCGAAGATCGTCTTCCGCGGCTATCACCCGCCGCCCGGTCCGGCCCTGGACGATTTCCGGGCCCTGCTGAAGATCGGGCTGTGGCGGCCGACCGAGATTCAGGTGTTCGTCATGGATCGCGACGGCGGTCATCTGCGGCAGGTGACCAACTACCCGGGCGCGAACTGGGCGCCGTCCTTCACGCCTGACGGCAAGAGGATCATCTTCGCGTCGAACATGAAGGACCCGAAGGGCCCCAACTTCGATCTCTACCTGATCAACCTCGACGGCACCGGGCTCGAGCAGGTGACGTTCAGCCCGGACTTCGACGGCTTTCCGATGTTCTCGCCCGACGGCCGGAAGCTGGTTTTCGGGTCCAATCGCCATGGCTCGGAGCCGCACATGACCAACGTCTTTATTGCGGACTGGGTGTGGTGAGGCCGCGTCGGCCCACTCCGAGACGGTTCAGCAGAGGGACGGGCACGCCGTCGGGCACGGCGCGACGGCAGCCGACCTTCGTCGCCTTGGGACGTCAGGGTGTGCGACCCAGTGACTGCAGCCAATTGAGCACCAGATTCAGGTGCCGGCCACCAGGCTCTTGCTCCACCATCACGAAATCTCGGCCGTCATTGCTCAAGCTGTAGTTCGGGATCGTGATGTTCTGGCCAAACCCGAATTGCTTGTCGAACAGCGTGCGCGGGGCGCTCAGGCGCAGCAGCACCAGCACCGATCCATCCGGCGAAAACGAACTCGGGTAATCGGCGATCCCGGAGGCACGGCAGCGAGGCCCGGGCCTCACGTGTCAGCCGCGACGCTTGAAGAACTGGACGGCACGCTCGTGCCGTTCGGCCGCGGCTCTCGTCCCGAACGTGCCGAGGTTTCGACGGCGGCCAGTCTTAGGGTCTTTCTTACGCGAGAACAGCCGGTAACGGCCATTCGCCAGCTTTCGGATCATCGCGACCTCCGTGACGTTCCGGGCGCCATCAACCTGCCCGCAGGATCAGAGGAGGCGAGCGAATCCAGAGCGGGAGGCTGGCATGAACCGATTGCCGCCGGAGCTTTAGCCCGCGACCGTGATGACCGCTGTGCCCACGCTGCTCTGATACGTGGCCGTGATTGTCGCAGTGCCGTCGGACTTGCCCTGGACCACGCCGGTGGCCGACACGGTCGCGACGCCAGTATTCGACGACGTCCAGGCCGATGACGACGTGACGTCGGCGGTCGTGCCGTCGGAGTAGTTCGCCGTGGCTTTCAACTGCACAGTGCCGCCGGCGGTAACCGTCGCGCTCGTGACCGTAATCGACGTGATCGAGGCGGTAGGCGACGTGGAACATGCAACTACGGCCACTGCGAGGGCGATAGCGAGCGCGAACGTGATCAGTCGTTGGGTCATGAAAGTCTCCTCGGCTTCGGAGCCACGCTCAGGTCGATGGTTGAGTTGCAACGCCGGTGCCACGACGGCGAGCTGGCTTGAACGTGCGCGCGCGTTCGAGCGGCGACTCCGCACGAGGGAATTGCCATAGCCTGTGTGGCCATCGTTACTCAGTAGCTCCGCACGGTGTTCGCGCGAGCTCGACAGAAATCTGGCCTCCGGGGAGTGGCACGGTTGCTGCAAGAGGGAGGTCGATGCAGCTCTCGCCCCTCGATCTCGCGCTTCTTCGCGCGATGCGTGTGGCGACGCACCGGGCGATTTGGAGTTCGATCCTCCCGACGCGCCTTGCGGTGCCGTTTCTGGCTGCGCTCTGGGGGATGTGATGCAGAGGCACACGAAATCCTCTCGACGGAAGACCGTGATTTCCTGGCAGTTTGCCAAAGGGGCGCGCGCGTTGACCTGCCGGGTGGATGCGGCAGGTCTGACCCCGTCGTTCTCCGTGGCCGTTCTGCCGCACTGGGACCTGACGCGCGCGATCGTCGAGCCCGTCGCAGGACCCGCGCACGCGCTCGCGCGCCACGCAGGCGTGGTCTCGAGACTGCGCGACGCCGGCTGGCGCGTCGTTTCTTACACCTACTAGTGGAAACGCAGGAGGGCGCCATGATGAGTCGGTGCATCACTTACAAACGGGCCCAGTGCCTCATCGAAGCGATCGCGACCGAGTCGACGCCCGACGCACTGCATGTGGCCCGAGTCTATTTCGTGGACCATGCCGAGGAGGGCGACATCGTCCGGCCCATCATCGACCTGGAAGGCCGGCCGCTCTCGATTCTCGGGACGTCCGCCGCGACCGCGACCCGCGCCGCGCGGAAGTATCTCCAGCGACTCTTCGGGGCGCCGGAAGCGGTCTTTCGCCAGTGCGACCTCGGCAGTGCCGCGCTCGGGCCGCCCGTGACGGTGGCCGATTTCGAGCCGGACGCGATTCGCTAGCCGCTCGACGACATGCCGCGGGCCGGGGATCCGGTGCGTGGCCTGCTGCCGTGTGCCGCGTCGCGCGCCCGGCATGACGACGCTGGCGGCGCCGCAGTGGCTGTCAAACCGGGCGAGGGCGAACCCAGATCTCGCTCGCGCTCCCGAATCGGCCTGTCGACACGCTATGCGACCGCCGTGGGTATGCGCCACCTGATCATGACGACCTTCACGGCGTCATTCACGACCAGACACGACACGAACGCATAGACGAAGATCGCGAGCATCTGCGCCCACGGCAGCGGCGAGAGTCCCGGAAGACCCACGCGCGTCAGGACGCTACCCGTGACCGCATCCGCCAGCAGTGCGCCGGTGAGGGCTTTGCTGGGCATCGTCGCCCAGAACGTGCGGCGCTCGCGCGCGGACACCACGGAAAACACCGCGAAGTAGAGCAGCAGCAGAAAGCTGAAGGTATAGAGGGCGTTGTCGTCGGTTGCCAACCCGAAATGCGACCAGGCGAACCACAGGAAAAGGAGCGCCTCGGCCACCATCGCGACGCCCAGGATCACGGAGACCATGATGAAGCCGCCAATATTCCATGTCTCGGGTTTCCGGGACGCCCGCACGCGATCGGTCGCCAGCGCGATCTTGGCGAAGTCTGTCATGAAGGTCAGCAGGAGCATCGCGAAGACTGAGACGACGAACTTACCAGTGACCACGTAGGCGACGGCCACGAACGCGGCCTTCAGGATCGTGCGGCTGATTTTGTTGATGATCCACGTCAGGATGCGCTGGTAGATCGTCCGGCCTTGTTCGACCAAGGTGACGATGTTGGTCAGCCCGGGTTCGGTCAGGACGACACTCGCGGCCCCCTTGGCCACATCGGTCGCGGTGTTGACGGCTATCCCCACTTCGGCCTGTCGGAGCGCGGGCGCATCGTTCACGCCGTCGCCCGTCATGCCGGTGACGTGCCCGGCCGCCTGCAGGTGCGTCACCACGACGTACTTGTCCTCCGGAAATACCTCAGCGAACCCGTCGGCGCCCGCGAACAGGTCCCTCGTGTTGCCGGGCTGTGCGCTCGCGGCCTTCAGGTCCGCGATGGGCCTGATATTCGCCAACCCGACGGCGCGCGCGAGTTCGATCGCGACGGCCAGCGCGTCGCCAGTGAGCATCTTCACCGCGACACCGAGCTGCTCGACGGTTTCGATCAACTGCTTGGCGTCCGGCCTTGGCGGATCGTGCAGCGACACCAGTCCAAGCAAGACCGGCGTCCCCGCGTCGGGACCACATGCCACCGCCAGAGCCCGGAAGCCCTTCGCAGCCGACGCGCTGACGCGCGCCTCGAGCGCCGCGAGCGCCGGAGCTTCGAGTCCGCAGGCCGCCGCGATGGTGCGCACGGCGCCTTTCATCACGCGCAGCCGGCGCCCGTTCTGCTCGACCACGGCTTCAGTCCGCCGGTTCTTCGCGTCGAATGGCGCGAAAGAGATCGGCGTGGCCTTGGGCAGAGTATCGAAGACGTGCCGGTTCCTGGCGGCGGCGAGAAACGCGAGGTCAATCGGATCCTGGTTGGCCTCCTCCGACGCGAGGGCGCCGGCCCTCAGCACGTCGACGTCCGTGGCGGGCTCGAGCGGGATGACCTCCATGACGGCGAGTTGGTTCATCGTGATCGTGCCCGTCTTGTCCACGCAGAGCACGTCCATCGTCGCGGCGTCCTCCGCAGCGCTGAGGCGGGTGACCAGCACGCCCCGCTTCGCGAGCTCCTTCGACCCGAAGGCCATGCTCACCGTGAACATGACGGGAAGGGCCACCGGCACGGCGCTCATCAGGAGCACGAGCAGGAGCGGCACCATTTCCAGAAGCGGCGCGCCGCGCACGAGCGACAAGACGACGACCACGCCCAGGAGCGCACCGACGATGACGAAGAGCCAGCGGACGACCTTGCTCACCACGGCTTCGATGTGGAGCTTCGGTTGCGCCCTCTGGACCAGTTCGGTGGTGCGGCCGAAGTACGTCTTCGCGCCGGTCAGCATGACCACGCCGTTGCCTTCGCCGCGACGGACGACGGATCCTGACGACAGCACCGCGCCCGGCGCCTTATCCGCGTCCCTCGATTCACCGGTGAGCGCCGACTGGTCCACGGACAGGGCGCCTGTGAGGAGTTTCACGTCCGCTGGGACGATGTCGCCAGGTCGCACGCGGACGATGTCGCCCGGGACGAGATCCCGGGCAGGAACGACCTGCCAGGTCGACTCGCGTCGGACGCGGGCATTGACCTGCAATCGTCGCCGCAGTGCCTCCACGACGCCGGCGGCCCGATGCTCCTGCGTGAAGCTCAACACCGCGTTGATCATCAGCAGCGCGCTCACGACGGCGAGATCCGAATACTTACCGAGCACGGCGGACAACACCATGATCAGTTCGAGCATCCACGCCGAGATGCCCCAGAATTTCCGGAGGAAGGCGACCACCGGGTGCGCTTTCTTCACGGCCACTTCGTTGTAGCCGTGCTCTTTTCGGCGGGCGTCCACCTCCGCGCGGATCAATCCTGTCTCGGGATTCACCTCGAGTTCGGCGAGGGTGTCGGGAACCGACGCGGCGGCGATGTCGGGCGGCTTCGTGTTGGCTGGCTTCGAGGGCGCTGGCTCGGCGCTGGACTTGCCGGGGGTCGTCGGCATCATAGACATCCGCTGCGGCGTCGGGGTGATTTAGGCCCGTTCTAGCCGCCAGCCGCTTGCCCTGAGCAGTCTACTTGCGAATGTCAATCGATCGGGGAAGCGTACGACTTGACCTCGAATCGCATGGCCCTGGGTCTGAAAGGCGGAGATATGGCCTAGAAGGAGGCGACAAGCCCGATACTCGCTCGCACGAAGTGGAACGATCCAAAGTCGATGCCGTTGCTCGTTCCGCTGCCGACGAGGTCCTGGAAGTATCGGAGATCAGCCCGGACGCCGAGCTGCCGGCGCGAGACCACCATGATCCCGACACCGACGTCCAGTCCCAGATGGTCGTCCGAGAAGCCATTCGGGCCGATATGTTCACTCATCAACCCGAACCCGCCGGTGACATAGGGACGCAGCACCTGCCGACGACGCCGGCCTCGATCCCGATCGAACCCCGCGACAATGACGTTCCCCATGACCGTCGTCAGACGGTTCTCGCTGTACCCACCCGCGTTGCTGAAGAAGCTCGGCGCGTAATCGATATCGAGCTCAACACCAATTGGCGAGCGTGCGAGATAGCCGACGTCGCCGACGAGGTTCGGTCGGGCCTGCGCATCCGAACTCCCGAAGCTCACGCCAACACCCACGTTGACGTAGCTTCCCTGCGCATACGCCGGACGGGCAACTGCCGCGACGAACACGACGGCTAGACACACGGTTAGCTGTCTCATGTCGGAGTCTCGCTGCGATTCTGATGCCATCGTTACAGAGGGTGTTTTTCGATGCGGACAGTTGGTCCAGTCGGCGAACGTCCTCAAATGGCTCCCGCGTTGTGCAACCACCGGGCGGCTCCGAGTGACGTTTCCTCCCACGTCACGTGCAGTCGAACAACGCCATGAATCCATAGTCCATGTGGAGCTGCATGTGGCAATGGAATAGCGAGAGCCCCGGGCTGTTTGCGGTGAAGTCGATCTCCATCTCCTGATAGGCGCCGATCATGACGACATCCTTGACGATGCCGCTCGTCGGCCGACCCGCGATCTTCGTGAGTTCGAACATGTGGCGATGCAGATGGATCGGATGAATGTCATCGCTCGCGTTGCGCATGCGGAGGCGGTAGCGGCGGCCATGTCGCAGGTGGAAGGACGGCTTCCTGTCGGCCATCGAGAACGCGGTGTCGTTGATGAGCCAGCGATTGAAACCGTCGATCGCGGCATTCTCTTCTCGGAAGACCATTTCGATCGTTTCGTCGGGCGAAGGGCTCGTTGC
>Ga0070732_10000198_pt1 | contig 47561 bp, 38 predicted proteins | sample Coa_R1_5_FD_66449 | JGI IMG/M metagenome (GOLD analysis project Ga0070732, IMG submission 66449) | Surface soil microbial communities from Centralia Pennsylvania, which are recovering from an underground coalmine fire - Coalmine... | ecosystem: Environmental > Terrestrial > Soil > Unclassified ... | reverse complement strand
CGAGAACCCAATCGGCAAGCGCGTCAAGCTCGGCGGGTTGGACAAACCGTGGATGACCGTGGTCGGAGTTGTAGGCGATGTCCACCATGCCGGTCTGGACACCACCCCGACGATGCAGTTCTATGTCCCACACGCCCAGTGGCCGTTTCCGGATTCCGACATGACGTTCGTGGTCCGCACGGCCGGACCGCCAACGGCCATGGCCGCCACCATTCGCGGCGAGCTCCACGCCATCGACGCCTCCCAGCCTGTGTCCCGCGTGATGCCGCTCGAGGACTACGTCGGCTTGTCGGTCGAGGACCGCCGCTTCTCGCTCATCCTGCTCGGCGTGTTCGCCGTGCTTGCGCTCGTGCTGTCGGTCGTGGGCATCTACGGCGTCACGGCGTACACGGTCGCCCGCCGCACGCGAGAAGTGGGGATCCGTATGGCCCTCGGGGCGCGGCGTGCGGAGGTCCTCGCCCTGCTGCTGCGGCAGGTCTCTTCGCCCGTGCTCGTCGGCATCGGCGTGGGCCTTGCCGCCTCGCTCGGCCTCACGCGCGTCCTCTCCAGCATGCTCTTCGGGGTCACGGCGACGGACCCTGCGACGTTTGCGGCCGTGGTGTGTGTGCTCTCTGGCGTGGCTGCCCTCGCGTGCTACATCCCTGCGCGCCGCGCGATGCGCGTCGATCCCACGGTCGCCCTTCGCAGTGAGTGATTCCCGTCGGCCGGTCGGGTCGGCATTCGTCAGCTGCGGCGCGGCAAAGACGCGAGCCACGGTGAGCGTCACCCGCCTGGTGTCGCGACGTACGTCTTCCGAGCGCGCACGCTCATCTTCGGATCCCGCACGCGGACGTCGAGACGATGGGTTCGTCCGTCGAGCTTGGTCGTCGTCAGTCCGATGAGATACGTGTGGTGCAGCTCGTCGGCGAGGCGCGCAAAGGTCGAACCGAGGTCAGCCGTCGGCAGCAAGTCGAAGTAGCCCCCGCCGCTGTCGGACGCGATGTCCCTCAGTTCGGCGCTCGGCAAATTCCCGGCACACGGGCCTTCCCACATGCCATTCCCCAGGAGGCGATCAATCGGCACGCTGATTCCCGGACCCAGGGGGCCCGTGCCGGGCGGACTGAGCGGGGACGCCGGTGGCGGCGGCGCGGGCGGCGCGCCGCCGCCCGGCGTCCCGGGAAGGGGGTTTGGCGTGGGCGGCGGAAAGCCCCGTTGGCCAGACGGACGGCCGTCTCGCGGCGCGCGGAGGGCGTCGGTCGCGGTGCAGCCACTCATGAGGCCCACGCCGTAGACCATGATGCCTTCGACACGCGACCGATTTCGCACGTCGCCGAACGTGACCGTGTTCCGGCCGGGCAGCGCCGGGTTGTCGTAGCCGTCGGTGAACAGGATCACGACCCGGCGGCCGTGCTCCTGGGCCAGGGCGTTCATCGCCGCCGACGTGGCGTTCCAGAGGGGTGTCACGCCGGCGTCCAACAGGTCGAGGTGCAGGCTCCGGATGAGGTCGTCGCGGTTGCTCGTGAATCCGGCCGGCTCGATCCGAATCATGCCGTTGAAGCTGCCCACACGCGCGCGGTCGGCGTCGAGCAGGTCGGCAACGAAACGCTCGGCGCCGTCCCGCTCGAGGTCGAAGTTCTGCCACACGCTCGTGCTGCGGTCCAACATCAGCACGACCGTGATCGGCTGGATCGCATTCTCGAACTGCGTGATTGGCTGTCGCGCCCCGTCGTCGAAGACCTCGAAGTCGCTCTCGGTCAGGTTCGGGACAAGTCGCCCGTCCGCATCGAAGACCGTGGCGTACACGGAGACGGTGTGGACCCCGGCGCGAAACTGTGGATCCTGACCGCGGCTGGCTTCGATGGCCGGCCCTCCGGCGACGCACGCGAGCAGCACGCCGACTGCAACCGATTTCATGGCCGCGGCATCAAGCTTTCGTGCCGACGGCCCAGCGGACGATGGCGGCCCAGTAGAACTCGCCGCGCGCTTCGCGCGCCTCGAGCTCCTCCAGCCACGCCGCTCCGCCCTCCGCGGAGATCGCTTCAAGTTCGATCGCCTGTTCGGCGCGTCGTTTCAGCATCATCCTCAGGCTCGGCAGATAGCGGCCGCTTTCGGCGACGCCTGATCCGGCCGCGATCCGCTGGAGTCCCGCCGTGGCGAACAAGTGTTCCAGCTCCAAGGGCACGAGGGGATTCTGCGCACCGGCCGGCGCCGAGCCATCCAGGACTCGTCGTGTGAGCGAGTAGTCGGCGGCCATGACCATGCCCTGCGAATACCACTCGACTGCTCCGACCCGCCCGCCGCTGCGGGTGACGCGGACCAGTTCTGCGACCGCTTGGGAAGGCGGTGCGACGTGGACGAGAATCTTGTCGCAGAAGGCCGCATCGAAGCTGTTGTCGGGCTGGGCGATCTGCCGAATGTCACCGATGGCGTAGGACGCCTGGCGGGTCCCGGCGGCCCGGGCGCGGGCCTCGGCCTCTCGAACGAGGGCCCGCGTGGGGTCGAGGCCGACGATCTGGCCACCCGGGCCGACCCACTCCACCAGATCGGGAAGGGCCGTGCCAGGACCGGAGCCAGCTTCGAGCACGCGGCTCGTGGCCTCGAGGCGGAGGTGACGAAGCATCGTCCGCCGAGCCTCGCGGAATCCGTCGGGCAGACCATCCAGGATCGTGAGACATGGCGTGACGTCCGCTATCTCGTTGAGGCGGCCCCAGCAGTCAGTGGCCTGCTGTCGCTCGGTGTCGTCCATGGCGCTCTCGTGTTCTCGACGCGTGATAACTCAGGATACAGCCTGACGACCGCGTGAGGGGTCGATGCTCTCATGGCGTGAGCGCCGATGTGGTTCGGGTCGATCGGGCCTACAATGCGCCGCATGGCGCTCCACCGACTCCTTCTGCCCTTCGTCGTCGTGGCAACGACTGCAGCGACGGTCCTTGGCCAGGCCGGTCCGACGTCGGAAGGCGCGCGTGTGGACGCGCTCGTCCGGGCCTACCAGGCCCAGGAGCGGGCCGCGACCAATTCCGGCGGCGCGCAGCCAGGGCTGGCCGTGGATCGCGGACCGTCGGGCACCCCGAGCGAGGCCCAGGCCCACGCGGACCGAGCGGCCGCGTTCGTGAAGCAACTCGCCACGATTGACGTCACCCACCTCACTCACGACGAGTGGATCACGTACGGCATCACCCGCTACAACGCCGAGATGGATGCCGAGAACGGCGCCGCCTTTTTCTGGCTGGCGCCCATCGTCACCCCATATTCCTCGGCGCTGCGCGGACTGACCGCGCCCTTTGCCGCGGCTCCGCTCAAGACGCAAGCCGACCTCGACGCGTATGTCGCTGCGCTCGACGCCGTGCCGTCGACGATGCAGGCCTATCGGGACCGGCTGCGTCAACAACTCGATCACGGGGTGGCGCTGCCGGTCGACGAGCTCCCGCTCGTGCTGCCGTTCATCCGGGGATTCGAGGTGGCGCCACCGGACAGTCCCTTTTCAGTGAAGGCTTCGCGGCTGGGCGCGTTCGCGCCGGAGGCCCAGGCGGCGTTTCAAGCGAAGGTGAACGCGGTCATCAGCGCGAAGGTGAATCCGGCCATCGAATCGCTCGCAACGTATCTCGACGGTCCTTACCGGGCTCGCGCCGTGACCCCAGTCGGCGTCTCGCAGTATCCCGGTGGTGCCGCGTACTACCAGCACCTGATTCATGTTTATACGGGCTTGAACCTGACCCCGCAGCAGATTCAGGACCGGGGGCGCCAGGAAGTCGCTCGGATCAACAACGCCCTCGACCAGATCAAGACGACGGTCGGGTTTTCCGGATCGCTCGCCGAGTTCAAGACGTTCCTGCGCACCGACCGCCGCTTCTACGCCACGACGCCCGCGGAAATCGGCGAACGCATGATGGCTGCGATTCACCTCATCGAGCCCAAGATGTCGGCGTTTTTTGCCAAGATGCCGAAAGCGCCGTACGGCGTGCGGCGATTGGCGGCGGAGCTCGAGCCGTCGATGACGTACGGCTACTACAGCCTCCCCACAGCGAGCGAACCGACCGGCTACTACAACTTCAACGGCCTGCACCCCGAGACCCGGTCGCTCACGATGGCGACGGCCATCATCTTTCATGAGCTGATGCCGGGCCATCATTATCAGCTCACGCTCCGGGACGAGAATCCGCGGCTCACGGGGATCCGTCACACGGTGCTCTTCACGGCCTACACAGAGGGCTGGGGTGAGTACGCGTCTGACCTGGCTGGCGAGATGGGCGGGTACCCGGATCCGTACGCGCGCGCGGGCCGACTCGGGATGGACCTCTTCACTTCCTCGCGTCTCGTCGTGGACACAGGGATGAACGCCCTCGGATGGACGCGCGATCAGGCGATCGCGTTCATGCGCGAGAACACCTTCGAGTCGAACACGCAGATCGACACGGAGACGCTGCGCTATTCAGCCGACTACCCCGGGCAGGCGCTCGCCTACAAGCTGGGCGCGCTCAAGATCCGCGAAATGCACGATCGAATGCAGGCGGCCCAGGGACAGGCGTTCGACATCCGGGCTTTCCACGACTATCTCCTCGACGCCGGTGAAATGCCGCTCGGCATGTTCGACCAGCACTTCACCTGCCTTCTCACAGGCGAGCAGCACCACAAGGGGATGTAAGAGCGTCAGTGCACGCGGCGGCGTCCTTTGATCAGCACGTCGAGGCTGTCGTTCCTGCCGTTGTAGAAGTCGAGCCGGATCAGTCCGTCCGACGTCTCGGAAATGACCGCGGGGATCGAGGACTCGGTGAGGTACCACCCGCTCGGTAAGACGACCGAGTTGCGCGGTCTGCCCAGACTCCGATCGAACACCAGATCCTGACCTTCCAGGCGGTAACTCTGCGGAGCCGCGTAGGTCTCCGAGATCCGCAGCCGCACGGATTGTCCGGCTTTGACCGGCGAAAAGTACACGACGACGACCTCGGTGTCCGGGGTGATCGAGCCGCCGGCGTCGATCTTCGCGGCGGTGACGGCGTCGCCGCGCAGAATCTCGTGTCGGAGTTCCTCTCCGGTATCCAGGATGTAGGCGGACGGATTGGACACATGGCTGCCCGTGCGGACGACATTGATGTACTTGTCGATGCCTGGACGCGATTCGGTGTAGTCATGGAACAGGCTGAAGGCGTTCGTGGACGGGTCCTGAAGAAAGTACGTGATATCGCGATCCTGGTGGGCGCGTTCGGCGAGTCGGGTTCGCTCCGTTGGACCCTGTGCGGGCGGCGGCTCCCAGCTTCGCGCCGTGGTCAGCGGTGTCGGCGCTGCGGAGGGACCCGTCTGGGCGCCCTGGCGGGTCTTGACGACGATCGTGGCCTCGCCGGGCGTCTGATTCATGAACGCGACGCTGACGCGTCCGTCGGGTTCGGCCAGGACCTGCGACGGCATGTTGCACGCCACGAGCTCAAAGCCCGAGGGCAGCACAAGGATCCCGCGCCGAGTGTTGAGCGGTTCGGTGAAGACCCCCAGACCTTGGGTTACCGTGTAACCTGCGACACTCTTCACGGTCTTCTGGATGCGAATCCGTCCCTGGCCCTTGGGCGGCACGGGGCGGAGCAACGTCAAGACGAGGGCGGTCCCCGTGCGGGACACGGCCAGCGGCTGTCCGGTCATCAGATCAGTTGCGGTCGCCTCGCTGACCGTCGTGCCCGGGCGAATCGGGTCGGCATACCGGGTCGCGCCGGCCGTCGTTGCGCTCACTTCATAGGAGACGTGGAAAGTCGACGTGCCGGGCGGATCGAGCTCGTATCGCGCGTACTGATCCGTCGCGGTCTGATTCGTCGATGCCGCTGGCGCTGTCTGCGGCACCGGGGCGCCGACGGCAGGCACTCGGCCCGCGAGCGCCCAAACCGCGGCTACCCCCATGACGATTCGCGCTGGCGTTCGGTGAATACGCATGCGTTGTTCTCCTATGCGGGTCGCGCGTCTGGCGACTCGACCTTTACAAGCAACCACAACACGGCGGCGATCGCCGCAAGCGCCGCCGCGGACTGAAAGGCAAAAGGCCACCCGAAGTACTTAACGAAGATCGGCACGAGCGACGTCGACACGACCCCGCCGAGATTGCCGGCCAAGTTCAGCACGCCGCCTGCCGTGCCCGCCCGCCGCCCTCCCAAGTCCATCGACGTCGACCAATACGCTCCTTCTGTACACAGCAAAAATCCCACGGCCAGTGACAGGCCAACGATGGCTCTGACGGGACCTCCGGCGTCGACGCCGACGAACAGAAACGCGGCCGACAGCGCCAGGCTGACCATCGCGACGCTTCGGCGTCCCCAGGTATGGCCCCATCTCGGGACGAGCCTGTCGCACAAGACGCCTGCGCCGGGCGCGAGGATCATCCCGGCGATGTAGGGCAGGGCCGCGTAGCGGCCGCTCGACATCACGGTCATGCCGCGCTCTTCCAACAGATACAGGAACAACCAGAACACGAAGACGAAGAGCACATAGCTGTCGAAGAAGTAGCTCACTGACAACCACGCGATGTTCCGGTCCTTCAGCACAGACAGCGAGGACCACAGTCCGCCGCTCGCGGGCTCCGCGCCTCGGGCTTCTACATTTCGCAGTGTCCGCAAGGCGTCGGAGCTCGATCGAGTCGCGCGGCGCCACCAGACGGCAAGCGCCAGAGCCGGCGCGGCGCACACATAGAACGAGGCCCGCCAGCCCAGCGTCACCATCGCCCACGACACCAAGGGCGGCGTAAACGCGGATCCAATCGCCATGCCGACGATGAGCGCGGAGAATGAAGCCGCGCGTTCGGTTGTCGGCATCGAGCTCGCGATTGCCCGTGCCGCCAGCGGGTATGCGGCGGCTTCGCCAACGCCGAGCAGGAACCGCAGCACCATCAGGATCGCCAACGACGCGACGCCCGCCGGCACGAGCAGTCCCGGCATGAACCCGGTGAGCGCGGTCGTGACCACCCACACGACGGCGGCCCACGTCAACGTGCGGCCCGGACCGAGCCAATCGCCTGACATCCCCCATGGAACCTGGAACAGCGCGTAGCCGAGCATAAACGCGCTGAATACCTGGCCCATCTGAATCTTGTCCAGCCCGAGCGACGCCATCATGAACGGCGAGGCCACGGAGATGTTCATCCGCAACACGTAGCCGACCAGGCTGAACGCGCTGAGCATCAAGACCAGGTTCCGGCGTGACATGGCTTGTGGATCGCGCACGAGTATAGTCTGGGCAAATTGATCGCCGGCGCTCCACTCCGTCCGCGCGGCCGAGGGGCAAGTGCGTGAATGCGTGAATGGAGGGGTAGACTGGAGCACCCGTGAGGTCCCTGTGAAACTCCCCGTGCTGCTGGTAGGACTTTTCGCCATGAGCTTGGCTTGGGTAGAACAGCCCTCGGCGGTCAGTCTTTCGCCGGACCGGTGGGCTGACGACTACGCGCGCTTCATGTCGGCCCAGGATGTCGACCGTGCGGACGCGGGGGTGGCGACCGGCACGCACGGTGCCGTCACCGTCGCTTACAACGGCCTGGCCGCCCGCGCCGGCCTCGAGGCGCTCAAGCAGGGCGGCAACGCGATCGACGCCGCGCTCTCCGCCGCCTTGACGCAGGTCGCGCTCACCGCGGGCGCGCCGATCAGCTACTTCGGCATTCTGTCGCTCGTCTACTACGACGCCAAGAGCGACAAGGTCTACACGATGAACGCGGAGTGGAACACCGTGCGCGGCGAGACGCAGCCGCTCACGATTCCCGGCAGCCTGAACATGTCGTCCGACGAAGGTCTGCGGGGCACGGCCGTCAGCGGCCGCACGGCGCTCGTCGGCGGCTTCATGAAAGGCGTGGGCTCGGCGCACGCCCGATTCGGCAAGCTGCCGTTCAAGGCTCTGTTCGATCCGGCCATCTACATCGCCGATCACGGCATGCCGGTGACCCAGCACCTGGCGGACAAGTTCATTTTCCGCGCCGACGATCTCCGGCGGCTACCCGAGACCCGCGCCGTGTTCACCAAGGCCGACGGGACGTTCTACACGCGCGGCGAGACGTTTCGGCAACCCGCTCTCGCCGAGACGCTCCGGGCCGTGGCAGCCCAAGGCACCGATTACATGTACAAGGGTCCGTGGGCGAGGAAGCTCGTCGCAGCGGTCCAGTCGGATGGCGGGAAGATGACGCTCGAGGATCTTGCCGGCTATGAGCCGACCTGGGCAGCCCCGCTCGTCGCCGACATCGGCGGGGGCTATCAGATCCAGACCAATGGCCCGCCCAATCTCGGTGGCGTCAACCTCATCGAGGCCCAGTTGCTTGCCAGTGCTTCCGGCCTCGCGACCGATCCGCACTGGAGCGCGTCGGGTCCCTCGCTCCGCAAGGCGCTCGACGTCTCGCAGATGATGGTGCTCAGCTATCTGCCGGAGTCGGCCGTTCAGCAGATCTATCCCGGCCTCGACGCCTCCGCCGCCGCGCGGGTGACGCCGGCGCACGCCACCGAGCTCTGGAAGCGGATGCAGGCCGGCGTCGCGCCGTTCCGGTGGAAGGACGCCGCGCCGCATCACTCCGACGACGTCGTCGCCATCGACGGGGCGGGAAACATCGCCGCCATCACGCAAAGCATCAACTGCATCGATTGGGGGAAGACGGCGATTGTCGTCGATGGCATCACGATTGGGGATCCAGCCTCCTACCAGCAAGCACAGATCGCGCGCGTGACTCCCGGATCGCGGCTGCCCGCCCCGACGGAGACGGGCGTGCTCCTCAAGGACGGCCACCCCATTCTGGGTTTTGCGTCCATGGGCTCCGGGCTCCATCAACGCACGATGCTCGCCTTGCTCAACGTCACCCACTTCGGCATGACGGTCGATGCCGCCATCAATTCGCCAGACTTCTTCCTGCCCGACACCGATCTCAAGACCGGGACGCTGACCGTCCGCGTGCCAAAAGGGCGTTTCCCGAAGGCCGTGCTCGATGCGATGGGGCGAGCGTACCAAGAGTACGACTCGTCCACCGTGCGGTTCGGGGGCGAAGGGCTGTGGGTCGCGATCAGTCGGGATCCGAAGACCGGCGCGCTCCGCGCGGCATCGCACAACCGGAACAACAGCGCCGCCGTCGCCTGGTGACGCGCGAGGCCATTCCAATGATCGTCGACGGCCGGGCCGTCTCGACGCGCGAGGGCGACAGCGTGCTCGTGGCGATGCTTCGCGCGGGCTTCCACCCGTCGCGCGGCGGTTGTTTGTGTCTTGCCGGCGACTGTCCGCATTGCCTGGCGACCGTCAACGGCATCGCGTACCGCCGGACCTGCCAGGTGGCCGCGGACGCCACGATCGTCGTTCGGTCGCACCCAGAGGATCGCAAGCCCTCAGCGGATCAGGAGGCGACAGCGAGAACCCTTGCGACCGGCGCGTGCCGCCATCGGCACTGTGATGTCGTCGTCATCGGACAGGGATCGGCCGGACGCGAGGCGGCGCAGGCGGCTCTCTCCGCAGGACACGAGGTCATCACCTTCGACAGCGCCGCCGGCGAGGACGTCGTGGGCATCTACCCTGGCCCCGTGGTCGTCGCACGGACCGACGACGGCATGGTTCAGGCGCGCCCGCGGCTCGAGGTCGTCGTGGCGACTGGGGCCATGGAGCTTCATCCGGTCGCTCCTGGCGGCGATCTCCGGGGCCTCGTCACGCGGCGGGGCGCGACGCAACTGGCCCGGGCGGGCCTCGCTCTGGGAGCCGTCGTCGCCATCGGCGCGCCACCTGATGAGGTCCAGGCGGAGGCGGCGAGCGGCACGCTCGTGCGGTTCGAGCCACGCGCGGGCGATCCGCGCCGTCTGGGGGCGGTGGTTGTCCGAGACGACGACGGCAACGAACGCCGTATGGTCTGCGACACGGCATCGATCGACTTGGGCCTCACGCCTCGGGACGGCCTACTTCGGATAGGGCGCGGGATGGGCGTCCGCGGGACCGGCGATGTGACACTGCCCGCGGCGTTGCCGGCGTCGCCCGTCGAGGGCGTCGTCTGCCCCTGCCTGGGTGTCACCGTCGCCGACTTGATCTCGGTCCACGACCGAGGCTTTCGGGAGCTGGAACTCGTGAAGCGGGCGACCCTGGCGGGCACCGGACCGTGTCAGGGGGCCGTCTGCGTTCCCCACCTGCGCAGTTTCCTGGCGCACCGGGGCGCTTCGGTGCCGCCGGCGTTCACCGCACGCCCTGTGGCGCGGCCGGTGACGGTCGGCGAGGCTGCGTCCGGCGCGCATCTCCAGGCAACGGCACGAACCGGACTCGACGCGGAACATCGTCGTCTCGGCGCGCGAATGGATCGGCTGGGCGGCTGGTGGCGTCCTTGGACCTATGGCGACGGCGCGGCCGAATACGCCGCCGTCCGCGAGGCCGTCTCGCTCGGGGACGTCAGCACGCTCGGCAAGCTGTGCGTGTCCGGTCCCGACGCGTTGCGGTTGCTGGAGTACCTGTATCCAGCGCGCGTGTCCACCCTCGCAGCCGGCCGATCGCGCTATTCCCTCCTCCTCAACGAACGCGGCCATGTGATTGACGACGGCATGATTTGCCGGGAGAGCGAGTCCCGGTTCGTCCTCACGTTCACGAGCGGCGGGGCTACGCAGGCGGAGTGGTGGATTCGGGACTGGGCCGAGACGATAGCCGCCGACGTCCGCATCCTCAATCAGACGTGGTCGCTCGGCGCGATCAACGTCACGGGACCTCACGCCACTCGGCTGCTCGAGCGCGCCGGCGTCACCGATCCACCTACGTACCTGCGGCACCGGCTGGCCGACGTCGCTGGCGTGCGGTGTCGCATTCTCCGGCTGAGCTTCACTGGAGAAGTGTCCTACGAGCTCCATCACGACGTCGTGCGATCGGTCGGACTCTGGCGAGACCTGCTCGAGCTTGGTCAGGACCTGGGCGTTCGGCCTCACGGACTCGAGACGCTCCTGACGCTTCGGCTCGAGAAGGGCCACGTCATCGTCGGTCAGGACACGGACTTCGACTCCACGCCGCGGCGGCTCGGCCTCGACGGGCTCGCGCATCTGGACAAAGCCGATTTCGTCGGCCGCCGAGCGTTAGTACGAACGAATCGTCTGCCGCTCGATCGCCGGCTCGTGGGTCTCGAGCTTTCCGGGCCGGCCCCGGCCGAAGGGGCGCTCATTTGGTCCGACGGCGTCGCCGCGGGACAGGTCACATCGAGCGCCTGGTCGCCCGCGCTCGGCAAGGCCGTCATGCTCGGCTGGTTGCGAACGTCCGGTCACGGCGCGTTGGCGGACGAGGTCGTTGTCGACGGGCGAAGGGCCCGACGGGTGACGACGCCGTTCTACGACGCGGGGGGCGACCGTGCTCGCACTTGAGCCCCTCGTTTGCACGCGTGTGGTCGCCACGGTCGCGGCGATCGAGGCCGCTCGGTGGCCCACCGGTGCGATCGCTCTGCGCGTCGCGCCGGACGAGGTGCTCGTGGTCAGCTCCGACGCGGCTCACCACACCGAGCCCGCCGACCCTTCTTTGGTCCGATCAGTTGTCTCACTTGTCGAGGAAGCCGATCCGCACGCCATCGTCGAAGGGGACTCAGGATGGCGCGGGGCCTGGGTCGGGTCGGACCAGGCTCTCGCGATCGTCGAGCGCACCTGCAGGTGGGAACCGCCGCGGGAGCGCCCGGCGTTCGCCCAGGGGGCTCTGGCGGATTTGCCGGTAAAGATCTGGCTCGAGCAGGATCGAGTGCTGTTCATCGTCGCCGCGCCGTTCGCGGCCGACCTCGAGGCGCGTCTGCGATGAACGAGTCGGTTGAGCGCGCGATCACGTTTCGGTGGCCGGCCTCGCTCAAGCGCCACTACGACGTCGTTATCGTCGGCGGCGGGGGCCACGGGCTAGCCACGGCCTACTATCTGGCGATGCGCCACGGCATCAGGCGTGTCGCCGTTCTTGAACGGCGCTACGTCGCGTCGGGCAATTCCGGCCGCAACACGACGATCATTAGGGCCAACTACGGCATTCCGGAAGCCGTCCGGTTCTACCAGCGCAGCGTGGACCTCTATGCCGGCCTCGAGCGAGAGACGGGCCGCGACCTCATGCACCGCCAGAAAGGGCTCTTGTGGCTCGCGCACACGGAGGCCGGCGTCCGCCAGGAACGCGCGCGAGCTGAAGTCAACTCGGCGTTCGGCGCGAAGACGGAGTTCGTTGGTCCAGATGCCATTCGCGCCATTTGCCCGCATCTCGATCTTACGGGCGATGGCGAGTGGCCCATTCTTGGCGGCTCGTACCACCCGGAGGGTGCGACCGCCCGTCACGATCGCGTGGTCTGGGCCTTTGCCGAGGGTGCCATGCGGCTGGGAGTCGAGGTCCATCAAGACACGCCGGTGACCGGGCTGATTCGAAACGGCGATCGCGTCGTTGGCGTTCAGACGAACGCCGGCCCGGTCACCGCTGGCGTGGTGGTGTCGGCCGTTGGCGGACATGTCAGCACCCTCGCCGCCACGGTTGGACTCCGCCTGCCCATCCGGACGCATCCGCTTCAAGCGTTCGTCACGACGCCTTACGCTCAGACACTCCGCCCGATTGTGGCCTCGTCTGGGTTGCTCGTCTATGCGTCTCAAACCGCGAAGGGCGAGTTGCTCGTCGGCGCTGAGATCGATCGTCAGCCCAGCTACTCGTACGACTCGACCTTTTCGTTCCTACAGAGTTCGGCGCGCCGAGCGGTCGCGCTCCTGCCGTTCCTTCGGGATCTGCAGGTCCTCCGGCAGTGGACAGGCGTCTGCGACATGAGCCCCGACTACTCGCCGGTCATGGGCCGCACTGGCATCGAGGGATTCCTCGTCACGACGGGCTGGGGCACGTGGGGATTCAAGGCAATCCCGGCGGGCGGCGAGCAAATGGCGGAGCTCATCGCTACCGGTCACACACCCGAGCTCATCGCGCCGTTCTCGCTCGATCGATTCCGACGTGATCGAACGATGGCCGACCGCGGCTCGGCAGGCACGCATTGATGGCGCCGCCGATCCGCGCGCAGATCCCGTGTCCCCACTGCGGTGTCCGGGCGATCGAGGAATTCATCTACGGCGAGGTGCCCTCGACACCGGATGCGGTCACCGACGAGGACGCGCGCGACGTCGATCGGGAGTTCATGCACAGCAACGTCGAGGGTCCGGTCATCGAGCGCTGGTTTCACGCGTTCGGCTGCCGGCGGTGGATGACGCTGCGGCGAGACACGCGGACGGATGAAGTGCGGGCCTCGAGGCCTGAAGGCGGGAAGCCTGGGAGGCCGGAAGGCTGAGGGGCGGAACCGCCGGAAGGTCTTCGAGTCATCGTCGGACCAACTCGATCTGCGACCCGGCGACTGGCATCCGGAGGTCGGCTCGCCAGGGATAATCCGCATCGCCGGTCTGGACGAGCGGCGCGATCTTCCCGTCCTGCCGCAGTTCGAACTGCGTGTTGACCGGCATCGACAGGCGCAGACCCATCGTGTGCGCGTCGCCGGTGCGGTTCTCGACGGCGAACCCGACTCGGGCGAGTCGCTTGTCGATCACGATCGTGCCTTGGGAGGCGAACCCATCGCGCTCCAATTCGATCTTGAGCCGGCTTAGATCTTCGGCGAACGGCAACCGCGCATCTGGAATGACGACGTCGAGGCGGCGGCGAAGGCCGTCGCGCGGGTTCACGGCGAGCGTGGCGCCTTGATCCGTCATCGCCCCACCGTAAGCGATCCATCCGAAGATCGGATCGCGGGTGACGATGGTCGCCGCCATGCGGAGCGCGCCCCCGAACCCGAGATCGATCTCGCCGTCGTAGTGCCAGGGACCGCGGGGCTCCGACACGCCGCCGGGAAAGCTCGAGCCCATCCACGCATTGCCGACTTTCGTCGACGTGAACTGCCATCCTGCGGCGCCGTCGTTCTCGGGACCCGGGTACCAAAACCCGTAGTTCGTGTCCGGGCGGCCGGTGTTCATCAGGGCCCACGAGCTCAGGTACGACGCGTAGCCGAGCTGCAGCCAGTCGAACGGCTGCGGCGCGAAGTCGAGGGCGTAGTCGAGAATGCCCCAGCCGCCCATGGCGGCCATGTAGCTCATGCCGGCGTCGCTCCCGAGCGTGTAGTAGGCCGGATTCAGCCAGCCGCGCACGGCGAGGCCCGACGCGAGCTGCCGGTCCATGAAATCACGCGAATCCTGCGGACGCACGGTCGGATGGGAGTACCACTTGTTGAGCTTCACGTCGAACCACAGGTTCTCGTCGGGCGCCATGGCGTGGGTGACGCCGTACTTCGCGAACGCGTAGGTCGATTCGAAGGCCGTGCGGTCGAACGCATACTCCGATCGAAACGGGTACACGTCGTCGTAGACGAAGTACTTGACCTTCTTCTCCCACTCGGCGCGCAGCCACGCCGCCTGACTCGGATGGCCTTCGTGCTCGAGGGCATCCATGACGTCGAGCACCACGAGCTCGTTGTACAGGCCCCACTTGTACGTTTCGTAGTACGACGGATAGATCTCGTACGGGTAGGTGTAGAACGCGCGCGCCGTTTCCCAGGCACGATTGAGATATCCGGCCGCGTCGAGGTACTTCGACATCGCCGGATAACGCTTGGCGATCTGGTACATATGGAAATACAGCATGATCACGTGCGGGTAGTCGTAGGACCGCCACACGTGTTCCTTGTCCAGATCGCGGAGGGCCGTCGCGCCGTTCGCGAGGTGTTCGGCGTAGTCCTTGCGGCGGGCCGGGTCGCGATTGATGTACCAGTCAGGCGTGCCGTACACGCCATACGGGTACGGCCGCTCGTCATCCCGGCGCTGGAGGCCGCCCCAGACGAAGTGTTCGATGTAGTACTCGAGCGACGCGATTTCCTTCGGGTCTGGGAAGGTCGCGTTCTTCTCGGCGAGATACGGGGCTTTTGACAGACCCGGGTCATCGCACGTGAGCGCATAGACCATGCGATCAAGAAAGATGTCCGGATCGTCAATGGTGCGGGTGACCTTGGCCCGCATGTCGTACGGACCGTACACGCCGTTCCACCACTTCAACGGATCCTTGATTTGCTGCCGATCGACAAGAAACGCGGCGCGTTTCTTGATGAGCGTCTCGATCGGCTCGGTGACGAAGAACTCGAGATAGGTCTCGCGGCCGTCGTCGTGGCGGATAGTCAGCTTGTTCTCGCCAAGCCGACGGAACGCGACCTCGTACACGCGCGTGTCAGAGCGTGGCTCGCCCATGGCGGTGATCGTCGTCTCGGTTGGAAACTCCGCGGCGATCGAGTCGATTCGGGCCTTGGTGTGCAGGGAGAAGCGCGCGGTCAGGTTGTCCGGTACGGTCATACCGGGCACGACCCGGACGTCGAAGAGACCCGCCTGATAGATGAGATCCCGTAGTTCGTCGTAGCTCGCGGCCCACTGCAGCCGAAATCCGTACGAGGCCCGGCTGCCGGATTGGCCGGCGGGTTTCAACTCGCGTGCGGTGTTCGGCTGCCGCCAGGTGCCGCGCGGTTCCGCGGCCGCGGCGCGCAGCGAGTGCACGTACACCTCCGCGCCCCCGCCGCGGCCGCCCCCGGTGCCCGTGTACTCGAGGTTCGTCCCCGGGCGGACCGTCACGAGGAGGAACGGCGGGGCGCCCGATGCGCGCACGTAGTAGAAAAAGGACCCCGCACCGGACACGAACTGGTGCTTGAGAAAGCCCCGCTCGAAGATCTGCGCGGGCGTCGCGCCCGTGGGGCCGGCCACCGGGATGCTGATGCCGAGATCGCCGATCGTCACGGGCGTCTTGCCGGTGGCCTGGAGGTCGATGAGCCAGTCGAGGGCCCGTCCGTCGGTCCGAAACGTCTCAGTCACCGCCAAGGGCGATCCCTTGGCGCCGCTGGCGTAGGCGACCGTGCCCGCCTCCGGTGACGCGGTTATCGTGTCCCGGTGCAACACACTGGTCCACTCTCCGGCGGCACCTGCGCGATAGGCCAACGTCAGGCCGAGCACTGCCGCCGGTGCAGGGGCGGCTCCGACTCCGCCGGGCGTCGCGCCGCGTCCGCCGCCCCGCCCCGGGGCAACCGTCGTCAACGTCGCACCGAACGGATCGTGTGGGTTGGCGACGAGCGAGATGCCGCGCTCATCGTAGGCAAATCGAAAGTCGCCGCGTTCGACGACGCCCGTGCTGCCTGGCGCACTCGTGGGTGTGCCGGCTGCTGGAACCGGCAACTGCCTGTGGACGGCGCCGGACGCGCCAAGGACGGCGGCGACCAGACAGGCGGTTGCGATAGTCAGTGCGGCTCTCATGGACGGCGAGTATCGCGGCTCGGGCCGCAGGGGTCAACCTACGCGAGTTGACCTCGTGAAGGCTGGAAGGCGTGGAGGCTCGAAGGCGTGACTGAGACGACTCACCGCCAACCGATGGTGGGCTCGGGCCGTCTCATGATATAGAAGTTCTATAAAGGACTCCTACGTCATGCCGGACCCGGTCCCTTCGCTCGTCAAAGGCACGCTCGATCTGTTGATTCTGCGGACGCTCGAGCTTCAGCCGCTGCACGGCGCCGCCATCGCCGATCGGATCTTTCAGACCACGCGCGGCGCGTTCCAGATCAAGGCCGGTTCCCTCTTCCCGGCGCTTCACCGGCTCGAGCAGGACGGCTGGATTATCGGCGCCTGGGAACTGCCGGCTGGAGGGCATCGGGTCAAGTCGTACACGCTCACCCGCGCCGGCCGGCGCCATCTGACGGCCGAGCGCGCCACCTGGCAGCGCGTGGTCTCGGCGATGTCCCTCGTTCTCGATTCGGAGTGAGTCATGGCCCTCACGCCGTGGCGTGTGCTCTGGTCGCGCGTGGGATCGGTCTTCGCCCGCCGGCGCGCTGACGCGGACTTGAACGACGAACTCGACAGCTATGTCGCGACGCTTACCGAGCGCCACCGACGTGCCGGCCTGTCGCCAGGCGAGGCCCGGCGGGCGGCGCTCATCGACGTCGGCGGCGTTGAACACGTGAAAGAGGAAGTCCGCGGCGTGCGCGTGGGACACTCGCTTGAAACCGTCTGGCGCGATGTGCGCCATGGCGCACGCCTCGTCGGCCGGTTTCCGGGATACACCGCCGTCGTGGCGCTCACGATGGCCCTGGGCATCGGCGTCAACGCTGCCACGTTCACGGTCATTCATTCGGTCCTCTGGCGGCCGCTGCCTTATCCGGATGCGGACCGACTGGTCGCGATTGAAGTCGACGCCCGCGGCGTCACCGGCGCCGGCGCGGCGCCAGGGGAGATTCTGGATCTTCGGGCGCTGCGCAGTCTGACCCGCGTTTCGATCGCCATCGGCGTCGACGCCTCGCTCAACGTGGACGGCGTGATGGAGCGGGTCGCGGCAGCCAGTGCCACCGACGACGTCCTGCCGCTCCTCGGCGCGGACCCGATGTGGCTCGGTCGCACGCTCTCGGACGCCCGCGATGAGGGGAAGGATCGCGTCAAGAGCATCGTCATCAGCCACGACCTCTGGCTCCGACGCTTCCACGCGGACCCGGCGGTGATCGGTCGCCACGTTGACGTCAACAACTTCGACGCCGAAGTCGTCGGTGTGACGCGTCCCGGGTTTCGCGCCTACCTGCCGCCCCTCGACCACGTCGACGAGGCGGTCGACGTCTGGTTTCCGACCGGGCTCGAGCGGACGCGGGCGTACCGCTTGGGCCCGATTGTCGCGCAGCTCGCGCCGGGCATCGGTCTGGCGCCGGCTCAAGCTGAGCTTGACGCCATCGCGACGCGGTTCGTCGCCGCGGTTCCGGCGGCCTACCCCGATGGGCACCTGCGTCTTCGGGCGCTGTCGTTGCGTGACGATCTGACGCGCTCGTCCCGGCCCGCCCTGATCGCGCTCGGCGGGGCCGTGGGGTTCGTGCTCCTGGTCGCCTGCGTCAATGTCGCCAACGTGACGCTGGCCCGCGCCAAAGCCCGCGAACGGGAACTCGCGGTCCGCGGCGCGCTGGGGGCGACGCGCATGCGGCTCGTGCGCCAACTCTTCGCGGAGAACGTCCTCATCACCGCCCTCGGCGGCGCTGGCGGGTGGCTCGTCGCGATGGGCGGCGTGGCGCTCTTTGGCTGGCTCAGGCCGCCGCACCTTCCCCGGCAGGATGACATCGTGATTGGCGGCATGGTCCTCGCCTGGACGATGGGCTTGACGATTCTGGCCAGTCTGATCTTCGGCGTAGTGCCCGCGTGGCTCCTCGCCGGGAGAGGCCCACAAGCGTTGCTCAACAGCGGCCGCGGCACCGCCCTGATGGTTCGGAGCCGCCGCTGGCAGCGCGGCCTCGTGGTCGCCGAAGTCGCGCTGTCGATCGTTCCTCTCGTGGCGGCCGGTCTCATGGCGCGGACGTTCCTGAATCTGACGCGAGCGCCGCTCGGGTTCGATCCTACCGGTGTGCTGACGGCCTCGGTGCCCCTCAACTTCAGCCGATTTCCGGACGACGACCGCCGCGACGCACTGTATCTGGCCGCCGTGGATCGCGTTGCGCATCTGTCTGGTGTGGACGCCGTGAGCGCCGGAGCACCGCTGCCGCTCTCGCCGCTCCCCATCATCAGGCGCTCGTGGGCCGATGGGGCTCCGAATCCCATCGAGGTGCGCGCCAGCCAACTGAACATTCTGCCGGGGTTCCTCCATGTGCTCGGCGTCCGGCTCATGGCCGGACGCGACTTGACCGAGGACGATGTGACGCACCATCACGCGGTCGTGATCGTCGATCAGGAACTGGCCCGCGCGCTGTGGGGCGGCCAGGCGTTGGGGCGCCGGCTCACCATTCAAAGTCAGAGCGGCTCGACGCAGCAGACGCTCGAGGTCGTCGGCATTACCGCACCCATCCGAACCGCCCGCGTTCGCGAAGCCGGCGGGCCGACGCTCTTCGTGCCGTACTCCGTCTACCGCACCGATCTGTCCCTCGTCGTCAAGACGCGCGCGCCGATGGCGCCGCTCGGCGCCGCCATCAAGCAGGTCGTCGAGGCGTTGGGCACGGAACGGCCCGTGTTCGCCATCCGACCACTCGGGACGGTCGTGGACGACTCCATCGGCGAAGAGCGGTTCACGACTCTCGTCCTCGCGGGCTTTGCCGGCGCTGCCCTGTTGCTCGCGGCCGTCGGCCTGTATGGCACGCTGAGCTATCTCATCTCACAGCGTACGCAGGAATTCGGCGTGCGCCTCGCGCTCGGCGCATCGGGCATCGGTCTCGTTCGGCTCGTCCTCTGGGAAGGCGCGGTCCTGACCGTCGGCGGCACGGTCGCCGGCCTCGCGGCCGCCCTCGGCGTCGCCGGTGCCCTTCGCAACCTGCTCTACGGCGTCACGCCGGTTGATGCGGCCACGCTCGCCGGCGTCGCGATCGTCGTCTCGGTCGTCGCGCTCATCGCGATCGGCCGGCCGGCCTGGCGGGCCGCGTGGGTCGACCCCGTCGTGGCACTGCGGAGCGAGTAGGCTTCGCCGTGCGAGGCTTGAAGGCCTGAAGGCTGGAACCCGGGAAGGCCGGAAGCCGAAGCGCCGCCTGTTACACCAGTTGCGTGCAGTGGGCGCAGCGCCTCGCTTCGATCGGGATGTCGCTCAGGCACTCCTTGCACTTCTTCGTGGTTGGCGCGGCCGCCGGAACCGGCTTGGTCAGTCGCGCGTTTATCGCGTTCAGCGGCAACACGACGAAGAAATAGATGGCGGCCGCGACGAGGACGAAGGCGAAGACGGCATTGATAAAGCTGCCTATGCCGATGGTCGTCGACCCAATCTGAAACGTAATCTTCGAGAAGTCCGGCTGACCGACGATGAGCGCGACAAATGGCATCAGGATGTCTTTCGTCAGCGACGCCACGACCGTGCCGAACGCGCCGCCGATGATCACGGCGACCGCGAGATCGACCACGTTTCCACGCATCAAAAACTTCTTGAATCCAGACATATCGCCTCCCGGTTCACTTTCCGTAGGTCACGCGAAAGATCCGGCCGCCCTGATCGTCACTGATGAGCAGCGACCCGTCCTTGAGCACCAGCGTGTCGGCGGGTCTGGCATACGCGTTGCCCGTCGCGCCATTGGCCGTCGCCGTGCCTCGGATGCCACGCAGAAGCCCGTCGACGAAGGGTTGATAGTCCAAGACCTTGTGGCCGTCGTTCTTGACGACCATGACGCGATAGCCAATCGGCTGGCTGCGATTCCACGATCCATGCTGGGCCACGAAGATCGCGTTCTTGTACTCGGGCGGAAACATCGAACCCGTGTAAAACTTCATGCCAATCGCGGCGACGTGCGGACCCACCTTCAGAATCGGCGGCATGAACTCCGAGCATGAGTGGCCCTTCCCGACGTCCGGATCCACAAGATCCCCCTGCTGGCAGTAGGGATAACCGAAGTGCTCGCCCGGTTTCGTCGCGACGTTCAACTCATCGCTCGGTATGTCGTCACCGAGATTGTCGCGGCCGTTGTCCGTGAACCACATCTCGTGGGTGACCGGATGCCAGTCGAAGCCGACAGAATTGCGGACGCCATGAGCGAAGATCTCGAAGCCCGTCCCGTCCGGGTTGATGCGTGAAATCGTCGCGAGCCGAGGATCGGCCAGGAGTTCCTTCTCGCAGATATTGCAGGGCGATCCGAGGCCGATGTACAGCAGACCGTCGGGTCCGAACGCCAGGTACCGCCAGTTATGACCGCCATTATTCGGCAGCTTGTCGTACACGACGACCGGTGGGGGTGGTGCGTCCAGATGGTCCTCGATGCCGTCGAGCCTGAAGATCCGCGTGATCGACGAGTAGTACAGGGATCCGTTGCGGAAGGCGACGCCTGCGGGGTTCGGCACGTTCGTCGCGATGACCTTCATCTCGTCGGCCACGCCATCGCCGTTCTTGTCGACGAGCGCGTAGACCTTCCGGGCCGACATCGACCCGACGAAGACGGTGCCCTTGGCGCCGAGCGCCATGCCCCGGGCGTTTGTCACGCCCTCCGCGAAAATGTTGATCTTGAAACCCGGCGGCAGCTTCAGCGCGTCGAGCGGCACGGCGCCCTGCGCGGCGACCGGCGTTTCGCGCGCCAGGTGCGCGACGACGCCCCCGACCATCAGCACGCACATCACGGCAATCGATCGTCCCGTTGGTCGCATAGGTTCCGGATCCTATCGCATAGTAATGTGGTCCCGTGCCCCCTGCCGTCTGGGTCGTCTCGGCGATCCTCGTGTTGGCCAACGCCTTCTACGTCAGCGCTGAGTTCGGGGCGGTTGGCGTGCGCAGAAGCCGGGTCCAGCGCCTGGCAGAGGGCGGTCACCGGCTGGCCAGGGGCCTCCTCCCCTACATCGAGACGCCGCTCGGGTTGAGCCGGTACGTCGCCGCCTCGCAGATCGGCATCACGCTGTCGAGCCTCGTCCTCGGCGCCTACGCTCAGGCGACAATCGCCTCCGCGTTCGCGCCGTCGTTGGCGGTTTTCGTCGGCCTCGATTCCGCGCGCGCGCGTTCGATTGCCGACGTGACCGTCCTGCTGGCGCTTGCCGTGACGCAGGCGGTCCTCGGCGAGCTGGTGCCCAAGTCTCTTGCGCTGCAGTTCCCCACCGAGGTCGCACTCGCCACCGTGCTGCCCATGCGATGGTCCTTGCGGGCGTTCCGGCCCCTCATCGCGCTCATCAACGGCTCCACCCGACTGCTCCTGCGGGTCGTAGGCGACGAGGCATCGCCTCAGCGCCATCTTCACTCGCCGGACGAGATCGAACTCCTGATCGCGGAATCGCACGACGGCGGCCTTCTCGAATCCGACGAACAGCACCGGCTTCGACGCGCCCTGCGGCTCGGCCGTCGGACGGCCCGCGACTTGATGGTCCCGCTCCGAGACCTGACGATGCTGCCGATCGACCTCGCGTGGCCAGAGGTCGTCCGGACCGTGGCGGCCAGCCCATTCAGCCGTCTTCCCGTCTACCGCGCCACCCTTCAAGACATCGTCGGCACGCTTCGAGTGAAGGATCTCGTCCGCCGGTACGTCACGCACGGCCCGACGGACTTGCGGTTTCTCATGCGACCCGTGGTGCGCGTGCCGCACGATGTCCCGGCGGACCGCGTCGTGACCGTCCTGCGCGAGCGACGGGCGCACCAGGCGGTCGTGGTCGATGCGGCGGACCAGCCGGTGGGGCTCATCACGATTCAGGATCTTCTCGAGGCGCTGGTTGGCACCGGCACTCCGCGGGCGTGATTCGATGCCGCTCCAGACCATCCTCGCGCTCGTCGCCGGGTTCGTCATCCTCAACGGCCTCTTCGTGGCGGCGGAGTTCGCTCTGATCAGCGTGCCGCGGTCAGCGATCGAGCACGATGCCATGCAGGGCGATCGCCTGGCGCGGCGGCTTCTCGCGCTCGTCACGACGCCCGCGCAGCAGGATCGCTACATTGCGACGTCACAACTCGGCATCACGGTCGCCAGCATCGGGCTCGGCATGTTTGCGGAACACGGCATCGCCGACTGGCTCGAAGGCCACCTCGCGGTACCGGATATCTGGCACGTGATCACCGTGCACGGGATCGCCGGCCTCGTCGCCGTCGCCATGCTCACCTTCGTTGACATCGTTTTCGGCGAGATGGTGCCGAAGAGCCTCGCACTGCAGCACGCTGAGCGACTCGCGCGCGCCGTGTACTGGCCGATGCGAGGGGCCTCGGCCGTGATGCTGCCGCTCGTCGCGGCCCTCAGCGTGATCGGCCGCGCCTGTTTGTCGCTCGTCGGGGTGAAACGCAGTTCGAACGTCCACGAGCACTTCCACACCCCTGATGAGCTGCGGTTGGTCATCGAGGAGAGCGCGCGGGGCGGCGCGCTCCGGGCGGAGGCCGGCCATCTTCTGAAGGAACTGTTCGCCTTCGGCGATCTGACAGCCGGTCAAGTCATGGTGCCGCGTGTTCGGGTCGTCGGACTTCCCGTTCGGGCGTCCAGCGACGAGGTCCGCGCGGTGCTGACCCAGCACAGCCACACACGATTTCCGGTGTTCGACGGCGATCTCGACCACATCATCGGCCTGCTGCACGTGAAGGATCTCTTGCGGCTCGTGATCGCGAACGAGGGCATCACACCGGCCGATGCCCGCCCGATCTCCGTCGTGCCGGAAACACAGCCCCTCGACGACGTACTGACGACCATGCAGCGTGCGCGTGCACACATGGCGATCGTCATCGACGAGCACGGCGGCACCGCGGGCATCGTCAGCATCGAGGACCTCGTCGAAGAAGTCGTCGGGGACATCGACGACGGCGGAACGCAGGCACCGGCTATCGTCACGGCGCCGGACGGATCGGTGCGCGCTGCAGGCACCGTGCGCCTCGACGAATTGGGCCAGGCGATCGGCGAGCCCCTCGAGCACGAGGACGTCGACAGCGTCAGCGGCCTCGTCCTGGCACGTCTGGGCCGACCACCGCAGGTGGGCGACGTGGTCGAATACGGACGTCTGCACTTGACGGTGACGGCCACGGCCGGTCGCGGCGTCGGGGAAGTTCGGGCGACGCTCGCGACGGATCCGGACAAAGAAGATTAGGCGTTGCGAGCCCTCGGATGACTGGCCCACGTTGCCATGGGTTCGTGGCTGACCGATCCAGGTTCTGCCCAGCCTGCGGGCAGCCTCTCGGCGATCCGAAGGCGGCGACCACCTGACGCGTCAGGTGCCCGGCTGTCAGCGTCGACCGAGCAGGCCGATCTGGACCGACACGCTCTGTTGTCGCACGGCGTCGAAGCGCGCCTCGGAGTAGCGAACGAACAGATTGAGGGACACGGTTGGTCCCTGAAATATGTCGAACCCTGCGGCGGCCTCGCCACCCGGCGCCCACCATCGACTCGTCGCACTGCCAGGCAACGACGATGGCCGGAATGCCAGTTCCGCGAAACCCCAGCCGCCCTCGATCCAGACGCGCGGAGTCACCCAACCACGAACGACGGCGTGGGCGGCCAGCGAACCCCAGCCATGCGAGTCACCGAACGCGGCGCCGCCTTCATAGAGCGCCATCACGGCCAGCCACGGGACTGGGCGGATGCCGCCATTCAAGTCGAGCGAAGCGGTCATGCGCGGCGACGGCGGCTGCCCGGCGCCCGCCGGTTCCTCGGACGACGTGAAGGCCCCCGTCACGGCCCGCCGTCCGACGCCTGACGAGATGCCATAGACGAAGCTCACGGCGCCGCCCGCGGGGCTTTGCCCGGAAGCGGCGGATGGCATCAGCATCAGCAGGGCGCCCGTGAGGACGGCGGCACGGAACATCAAGGAACCACCGTTCGGATCGCCTCGGCCGCCGCATCATCGCACGCACCAGCCGCTCGGTCGCCGCCCTGATTGCAGGCGACGAGCACCGCGAAGTCTCTTTCGGGCGCGATCCAGAGGACGCAGTACCACATCGTGTTGCTGCCGGCATGCGTGAGCGTGCGCCCGACGTCAGCCGAGCCGCTGCCTTTCGCCCACGGGCGCTCGGTGACGCCCCAGCCGCAGGCGTACTTCTCGCCAGGACCCTCTGCCGGACGATGGAGGCGATCGAAACTCTCGGCCTCGAGCAGCCGGGGAAGGCGCGCAGGATTTGCAGCGTCGCCTCGAGCGTGCAGGACGGCGAACCGTGCCCAGTCGCCCATCGTCATGTGCACCGTGCCGGCCGGGCCGATGGCCGGAGGATTATCGGCGTTCGGGCCTGGCTCGACGGGTTTGCCGCTCGAGTCGTGACCGCGAGGCTGGTCGAGGACTCCTCGAGTGCCTGGAGCGCCAAACCCGCCGGTCGTGATGCCGAGCGGGGCAAAGAGCCGGTCGTGCATCAGGTCTTCCCACCTGCGGCCGGCGATCCGCTCGATCATCGCGCCAGCGATCGCATAGCCCGCGTTTGAATAGATGTACACCGTGCCGGGTGTCGCCGCCGGCGGCCGTGTGACGACCCCGCGAACGAGCTGCATGCGCTGGTCGGACGGCGTGCCTTGTCGCTGCCAGAGGCGCGACCAGAGCCCGTCGGCGTTCAGGTCGGCTGGGGCTCCACCCCGATGGGTCAGCAATTGGTCGATGCGCACGGGACGCCAGGCTGGGTGCATTGCCGGTACGGCCTCAGAGAGAACGTCACCCACTGTCGTCGACCAGTCGAGTCGACCGGCCTCGATGAGCGTCGCCACGACGGTCGCGGTCATTGCCTTCGTGTCGGACCCGAGGTGGAATCGATCGTTCAGTGTCGCCTGAACGGGCGAGCTCGCGGATCGGACGCCGACGATTCCGCGGGCGACCGTTTGGTCGCCGCGCAGGGCGAGGGCTGCCAGGCACGGCACTTGACGCTTGCGGCGGATCGTGTCGAGCGCGGCCCTCAGGTCAGCCGGCGCGGAATCGCCGACCGCGGCTGCTTGCGCGGCGGAATGGCGCCGAGTCTCGAGCCCGGGACGAGACGCAAAGCATGGCGGCGCGAGAGCTATGAAGGAGGGCACCGCCTTGAGAAACGTCCGTCGGTCGGGCGCCGCGCTCCGGGACGCATCACGCGAATCAGGGTTCCTGGACACCAGCACCTCAGCGAGAAGGGGGCGCCGCCCGCTTCCGCAGATCCTCGAACCAGTTCGTGACGGTGGCGAGCGTCGATCCGCCCGTCGGCGACATCATCTCGATGAGGAAGCGATTGCGGTCCGGCGTCGTGTCCCACGTCGTGCCGCTCATTTTTTGAAACAGCTCACGCGGCTGGCTGGGTCGAAACGTCCCGTTGGTCGAGTCGGTCGCGGCGTCGACGGCCACGAAGTGCGATGTCGGCTCGTTGGCCCAATAGAAGAGCTCTCGCCCGTCGCGCGACCAGCGAGGGCTCACGCCACCCTGGGCTGAGACGCGCACGCGGCCGCCCGTGCCCGACACCGCCTGAACATAGACTTCCTTGTCGCCGGACTCACTTGATTCGTACGCCACCCACTTGCCGTCTGGAGACACTTCGGCGGCCCCTTCTGCCGCCGCGGCGTCGTGCCGCGCCCGCGGCGCGGCGGTCGCACCGTTTATCGTCAGCGAAAGGGTCATCACGCGCGGCCGCTTGTCCGACCCGGTCTGTGTGTAGAAAAGCGTGCGACCGTCTCGCGAGATCGACGACGGCGTTGCACGCGTGTCGGTTTCGAGAAGGACCACTGGACGGCCGCTCGCGTCGGCCGGCACGGAGGCGAGCGCAAACTTCTTGTCTACGAGACTGGAGTACACGAGCGCACGGCCGTCGGGTGTCCAAATCGGGGTCTGATTCGAACCGCCAAATGTCAGGCGTGTGACCGTTCCGCGATCGGCGTCGAGTGTCCAGATGTCGCTGCCGTCTGAGCCGCTGATGCTGTTCGCCACATGGAGCCCATCAGGCGACACGCGGCCCGCGCCCCATTTCGCGCGCGCCTGCCCGGGCAGCAGATGGGCCCCGCCCGAACGGTCCGCCCAGGCAAGTGTGGTCCAGCCGTCGTGTGAAAGGGCCACGAAAAGCGCCAGTTCCTGGAGGCGCGTCATCGCACGTGTGACGCTCGCGGGCTGTGGACCCGGTGGACGACCGACGCTCGATAGACCTCGCCCATGCCGCCGGCCCCGAGCGCGCCGACAATTTCGTAGACGCCGAGACGTGTTCCGGTCATGAGGGGCATGAGGACGATCTCTGGAAGGCGCCCACGAGCAACGGACGCGCGATCATAGCGCACGGTGACTGCCGACGCTCAGCCTATGGGCGGTGGCGCTACAATCACCGAAGCGAGGCCGGTGATGTCGATTCACGCCAAACGCGCAGCGACGGTCATCGTGGTCCTGGCGATGTTCACGGTCGTCCGCATCGCCAGAGGCGTCACGATGACCGGCGCGAGTGGGCTCGGCGCCATGTCGTACGGTCTCACGGAGGCACTGACGGCCTTCGTGGTCTCGGCCCTGCTCCTCGGCAGCATCATCTATTGGTTTTCCAAGCGGTCGTCTCGCGGGCCCACGGCTCGTCGCTGACCTGTTCTCCCCTTCCAGCCGCCTACGAGGCGAGCCCGACAACGAGCCTGGTCGCTGGCGAGATAGCATCGAAAGGCGCATGCGCCCGAGTCACGCGATCCCGCCGGATGTCGAGGACTACCGCGACGCGCGCTGGCGGCGTGAAGCCACTCAACAGATCTCGACGGCCCTCGAGGCCGAGCGATTCATCGACCACGTCGGATTCGCGGCGTGTTTGACCGACGCCCGGCGATCGGGTCCATCCCTTTACATCGCGGTGTGCGGCAGGCGCGACGCGGTGATGCCCCGTAACGTGCAGAAGGATCCGGAAGCGTCGCTCACCTGGGAGCTCAAGGATGAGCTCCTCAAGCGCGGGAACGTCTACTATTCGAAGCTCGTGGGCGGTCGAGCGACGTTCGTCGCGCCCCGGCTGCTGCCGTATTTTCACGCCATGTGGGGCGTCCGCCGCGCGGACGAGCCACAACGGCTCAGCCGGCCCGCTCGCGCGATTCTGAACGTGCTCCGGCATGAATGGGAGATGGGCACGGCCGACCTGCGCCGCGATTCCGGCGTGGGCGATCGGACCACGTTCACGTGGGCGCTCGACGAGCTGCAGCGGGCGATGCTCGTGATCCCCGGCGATGTGGTGTACCAGCCGTTCACCTACATCTGGACGCTTGCCGTCGGGCGATTTCCTGGAGCGTTCGGACGCCGAGTCAGTCGCGACACCGCCCTTCGCGAGATCGCGCGCTCGTTTCTCAGCGGCGCCGGCGTGACGATTCCCGGCGAGCTCGCGCGGGTCACCGGCCTCTCACGGCCGGATGCCGGACTGGGCAACCGCGCGCTCGTCGCCGAAGGGTTCGCGAACATGACGGCGCCAGGAACGTACGTGCTCGCTCACTCGTCCCTGAGCGCGACGACGGGACCCTCAGACCGGTCAGGGCGGTTGCGCTAGTCGTACCGGAGCGTGGTCAGCGGATCGAGCCCGGCCGCCCGACGCGCTGGGATCAGGCCAGCCGCAGCCGCCACGACCAGCATCACGACCATCGCCCCGACGAGACTGATGGGGTCGGTCGGGTCCACACCGTAGAGTGACGCACGCACGAGCTGGGTCGCGCCAATGGCGGCCGGGATCCCGACCGCCAGCCCGATCAGCGTGACGACGGCCACCTGCCGCAAGACGAGCCACAGCACATCGGCCCGCTGCGCGCCGAGCGCGACGCGTACCCCAAATTCCTTCGTGCGCCGGACGACCGCGTAGGCCGTGATGCCGTGAAGGCCTATGCCGGCCAGGAGCAACGCAAAGGCACCAAAGGCCAGGAGCAGGCGCAGGAAGGTGCGCTCTGTGCCCAGCGTCTCGTCGATCTGACTCACTTCCGTGCGCAGATCGGTCACGGGCACGTCCGGGTCCACCTCCGCCATCGCGGCCTTGACCAGGCCTTCGAGGGCGCCGGCAGGCACGCTCGACCGGACCGCGACATTCATCGGCCCAAGCCGCCCGAGTGTCGTCTGGGCATAGGGGAGATAGACCGTCGCCGGATCCGGATCGCGGGGGCTGGTGTAACGGCTGTTCTGGACGACGCCCACGACCTCGAACTCTGCCGGCGGATCGGACTGCATCGCGAGGTGCCGCCCCAGGACGGTTCCGTCGCCGAAGAGCGTCTCGGCCGCCATCGCATTGACGACGGCCACGCGCGGCGCGCGGCTGTCATCCTGCACGCCGATGCCGCGTCCGGCGACGAGGGGTGTGGCAAACGTTTGGAAATACGCCGGGCCAATGCGGACGAAGTGCACGTTCTTCGGTGCCGAGCCCGGCACAAGAAAGCCCCAGTTGTTCTGCATTCGGCTGAGCGGCACGATGTCGGTGACCGTCGCGGTTTCGACACCGGGCATCGCATCAAGCCGCTGCACGATCCGGCTGTAGAGCCGCTCGATCCGGTCGCCGTCATAGGCATTGAGCGAGGGGTCGACGTGGAACATGACGAGCCGATCCGGATTGAAGCCGAGATCGACGTGGCCCAGGTTGTAGATCGTTCGGAGGAAGAGGACCGCCGCGACGAGGAGCGGCACCGAAATCGCCACTTGCACGGCCATGAGCACCCGGCCCGCCCGAAGGCCGGCGACGCTGCCGCGGGAGGCGACCTGACTGAGCAGCGGCGCAATCTGGCTGCGTGCAGTCCGGAGCGCGGGAAGGGCGCTGAAGAGCACGATGGCCACGACCGAGGTCATCGCCGTGGCGCCCACCAGCCGTCCATCGAGATCGCCTTCAATGGCCGTGCGGGCGGATCCGGCGATCATCGTGGCCAGGAGCGCGCGGACGCCCCAGACGGCGACGAGGATGCCGAGCGCGCCGCCGGCCCCTGCGAGCACGGCGCCTTCGACGACGATGCCGCGCGCGACGCGCCACCGGCCGGCACCGAGGGCGAGCTGAATCGACAGCTCCCTCTGTCGCGCCGCCGCGCGGACGAGCATCAGATTCCCGAGGTTCACGCAGGCGATGAGGAGCACGATCCCGACGACCGCGCTGAGAATCATGAGAGGCTGGCGCAGGTTGCGCGACCAGGAATCGAGACCACGTGGCGCGGGCACGAGCCCTAGATCGCCCATGCGGGCGCCTTGAACCGCCGGCACGAGCGAGGCGGCCAGCCCCCGGTGGAACGCGGCATTCAGCGCGGCTTCCAGCCGGGCAGTGGGCGCCCCGGGCGGCACTCGCGCCATGACCAGAACCCAGAACCGATCGTCAGCGTCAAACAGGGACCGCGGCGTAGACCGGGTGTAGACGAGTGGCTCGACCGCGAGCGGGAGCAGCAGATCGCTCGGCTTGAAGAACGGGCCGCCCTTGGACACCCCGTAGAACCCAGGCCGAGTGATCCCGACGATCGTGAAGGCGCCGCCATTCACTCGAATGGTGCGACCCAGCACGCCAGGATCCCCACCGAACTGGCGCCGCCAGCAGCTATCGGTGAGGACAGCCACTGGCGCCGCGTCCGGATGGTCGTCCGCCTCGCCGAGCGGCCGGCCGAGCGCGGTCGGGACGCCTAGGGTCGAGAAGAAATTACCCGAGACGAGCAGGCTCGAGGCGACGAACGGCTGGCCGCCGAGCGAGACACTGGCGTCACTGGCCGCGTAGCTGAAGCCGAAGACTGCAGGCCCGCCGGCGTCTCGTAACGCGCGGTAGAGCGCATAGGAGAAATTGCTGCCGTAGCTCCGGCCCGATCGGTCGTCCCGGTAAGACGTGCTGTTGATGTTCAGGATGCCGCGCGTCGAGCCGGTGCCGCTGCTCCAGCCGGCTGCGACGAGTTCGTCCGGCGCCTGAACCGGCAACGGATCGAGAAGGACGAGGCGGATGACCGAGTAGATGGCGGCGTTGGCCCCGATCCCGAGGGACAACGACAGCACGGCCACGATTGCAAAGCCAGGCGTCCGCCGGAGTGTCCGGAGCGCGTATCGCCAGTCCGACATCTGGAACTCCTTGTCCTCGGCGACCGTCTCGTCTGGCGCCGGACCCGCACACCGTGGGCGCGGCTCCCCTGCTGCCAAGCCCCGCATCCCGACTGCCCAGTTGGACGGGGTCGATCATCCTTTCGTTGGTTCTCGGCGACCGCCCCATCTGCCGATCGGATCCGCGCATGTCGTTATTCGTTCATGCGGAGTCCCGTTTTGGCGCTCGTGCTTGTAGCGCTTCACGAAGCTCTCACAGCGCGTGTGCTCCTGTGAGAGATGCGGCGACGCGGCAAGAATCGCGGTGGCGGGACCTGTCGAGATTCGCGGCTAGCGCACGATGTGCAGGCCGTCAAGAACCTTGTCGAAAACCGGACCGGCTTGCTGGATCAGATCTGCCGCGGTGTATCCGATGACCTTGATGGTGCCATTTGCATCGGAGTAATAACGTGTGTAGTACCAAGACTCCACGCCGCTGACCGTGGCCAACACCTGAAAGCTGCCCATTCGCACGCCGTTCACTTTTTCGAATTGCCGATCGATGATTCGTGCTTTGGAGTCCGTCTTCTGCATGCTGGCGAGCTCCAAATCTGGAACCTTGTCGAGGGACTCTTGAAGCCGCGAAGTCACGACTTTGACAAAGAGAGCCCCCGTTGAGTTGGTCAACTGAAAGCTATTTGGTTCTCCCTCGACCGTTGACCGCGTCCACTCAGAAGCGTCGTAATCAAGGATGGCATGTCCCCCGAGGAATGCCTCGGATTGCGCCTGTGGGGTCGCGGGCGGCGGTGAAGTCGGGATTCCTTGCGGGGTGGGGATGGACCCCATCACCGAAGAAACCAAGCGGGCCAGGACATACACCGTTCTGGGTGCGTTTGGGTCCGCGACCATGTCGGGGTCGAGCGTTATCCGATACCAATCGCCGTCCCGGCCAGTAACTTCCAATACGGTTCCGGCGCCCTCTGTCACCACGATCGGATACGTGACTCCGGGACCAGTCCGAAGCGGCGTAGCTGCTTCAACCACGCGGGATTGCGCCTGCAGGGGCGGCTGTGAAGTCGGAATTCCTTGCGGGGTGGGGACTGACCCCATCACCGACGAAACCAAACGGGCCAGGACATACACCGTTCTGGGTGCGTTTGAGTCCGCGACCATGTTGGGGCTGAGCGTTATCCGATACCAATCGCCGTCTCGGCCTGTAGCTTCCAAGACGGTTCCGGCGGCCTCTGTCACCACAATCGGATACGTGACCCCCGGACCCGTTCGAAGCGGAGTAGCGGCTTCAACGACGCGAACTGATTTCGGCAAGGCCTCAGTGGTGGCTTGCGGTCGCGACCCTTGCGCGAAGGCTGGGGGGACGCTCACGGCGAGGCCCACTGCGGCGAGCATCGCGATGTTGGAGAGTTTCACTGGGAGGCCCCGTTTCGGTCTTGTGTCTTGATTGGGTTCTGACCCAAGAGATTCACTGTTTCGTGACACTGAAACTATCTAGAAGCCATGATATGGCGGAGAGAGAGGGATTCGAACCCCCGGTACGGTTTCCCGTACAGCGGTTTTCAAGACCGCCGCCTTCAACCACTCGGCCATCTCTCCGCGACTCTGCAACCGTCGCCTTCGCATCACACTCTAACTCGGCAACGAGTTCCTCAATTCGATTCATGCCTCACTCCGGTGATCGAATGGGGCACACTTCAGACACAATCGAGGGAAAGCCCGTAAAACCGGCCACCAATCGGTCGCTCGGCTCTTGTCCTCTCATAGGCATTGTGCCATGGGCCGAGATCACGTGACCGAGTACTCACCTCACTCATCTGCCCAGCACCTGCGCACGGACCGGTAGTGCGTTACTTTGAAATGGAGTGCATGACGATTCAGTCAGCCTTGGCTTCAATGACCTGCGTAAACCGCAAGCTGTTGCCGTCAGGGTCCTGAACATAGAACTCGCGCGTTCCCCATGTCTGGTTTAGAGGCCCTTGATGGACTTCTTCTGCCGGAACGGCCGGGTCCCCTGGCGTCTGCAACCCCCGCGCACGGAACTTCCGAAAGAGCGCGTCGACGTCGTCTGTCATCACGGCGACCACAGACCGGTCCCCGCCATCAAAATTGCAGAGGAAGATCTCGTCTCCCCCTCTGGAGAGAACGCAGAACGCGCCGCCGGGTTTCGTCGAGGTATCGCCGTCTACGTACTCAAAGTCGAGGATCTTCGTGTAGAACTCGAAGGCCTCAGTGAATTGGCTACACCGGATTTGCGGGATTATGGCCATCTTGGCCGCATTCTAGCCGCGACGCGGTTCGTTCGATTCGGATTCCACCAGCCTCATCGCGTCCGAATCGAAAAAAGCCACATAGGATAGTCCCTGGGTTGCCCGTCGGCCCCGTGATGGCGTGTCAGTTCACATTTCAGACTGAGACACTACCGCCGTTTGAGGAGGACCGTTGAAACTGAATTTCGGCACCCTGCTTCTGGTGGTCGTCGTTCTTGGCTTCCTCCTGTTCCGGTACGTCTGGAAGTTGGTATGGACGCCCTGGCAGATCGTGGGTGTGATGATCTTTGTCCCGGCGTTCCTGCTGTTTGTGCTCGCACGCATCGAGCTGGGGCGTGCCTTCAGTGTCAAGGCGAAGGCGAGTACCCTCGTGACAACGGGGCTCTATGGACGCATCCGCAACCCGATCTATGTGTTCGGCGGGTTGATGAGCGTGGGAATCTTCATCTTCGTTCATCGCCCGTGGTGGCTGTTGGTCTGGGTGCCCTTGATCCCGCTGCAGGTGTTCCGCGTACGCAAAGAACAGCAGGTCTTGGAGGCAAAGTTCGGCGACGCCTATCGCGACTACAAGCGACGGACGTGGTTCTGAGGCCGTTTGCCGGCGTATCAGAACGGCAGGTCCGGACCAGAGCCGGACGCGGGTTCGTATCGGGCGCCGCTCATCGTAAAGTCAGCCTGACGTAACTGGAATCGTTATGCATTGCGAGATTCAAAGGAGTCCACGATCCCACGATCAAACGACGAGGTCGACCATGTGCGACGCCGGATCGTGCTTGGAGCGATCCCCCATGGCGGGCGCATACCGAGGTCTGCGTGAGGCGGTCCGAAGACGAGAGAGGCCCCACCAAGGTGGGCCCGAAAGTGTGCCCCCAGTTCGCCCTCTCTGAACAGTCGCCTCATTCTCGCCGATTGCCCCCGAAATTGTCTCCGTGGCGATCGACGTCGCCACGCCGCGGCGTCGAGACGCTTCGCGGCGTCGCGAAGATCGCCTGCGCTGATGACGTTGTAGCGCTCGAAGGCGTTGTGCCTCTTGCGCCCCATCATTTGCATCGCGACTCGCTGGGAAATGCGGCAATCGAGGCCGCCGGAGGTCGTTCTGGGACGCGTCTCAGGCGTGGCTGGCGCGCTACTGACAGGTCGGACAGCTGACCGTCAGCTCAAACGGCATGTGGTACTCGCCGACGGCCACACTGCCTTTGTGGGACGCCTGCGAGAGCACCGCGACGTCGTTCACGGCAGCGTCGGCCGAGATCGTCCACTCCGTCTGCGAAATCCGCGTGGCGGTGAGCTCGGATGACCCGGGCCAGTTGCTCGGGTTGAAGGCGAAGCGGCCGACGGCCGTGGTGAAGCCGCCCGTTTTCGATCCGGCCATGCCGACCGCGAGCGCTGCCACGTCCTGGAGACTCGACAGGGTCGACAGATCGTCGAGGATGCCGGTCGGGCCTGAGGCCGAGATTCGGTCTGTGTAGTTGAACTCGATGAAGCGGCTCGCATGCTTACTCGCCGTGAGATAGAGCGTGATGTCGTCGCTCGCCCCCTCGAAGACCTCACAAGACACCCCGGCGACCCCGTTCACATAAGCGCCGGCGCCGTCGCTGACGATCGCATCCCCGGACCGATCGGAAAACGTCGCACTGCAGCCAAGTCCGGACTGGACCGGCGTCGCGGCGTGCAGGCGCGGGGTAATCGGAGGGCCCGTGAGCAGGGTCACGAGGGCCCCGAAGGTTAGGGCGACAAGCGCAGAACTGGTCGAGTTCATAAGGGAGTCTCCTCAGGCGGACAAGGCCGCTCCCTTTCCCTCACGCTCCCGGCCGTCGTTCTGTACGCGGCCTTCAGAACAGGGCGCCCTCCGAGCTGCCCTCCGAGCTTGACTCCCTTCGCTCGGGGACGAAGAATCCCACGCCATGCCGCAGGACACGCGAGCCGACGGTCCCCCCGCGGCTCCGGACGATCAACCGTCGGCAGATCTGCTCGCCCGAGCCCAGGCCGGCGACCGGGCCGCCCTCGACATCCTGTTCGAGCGCTATCTCGTGCCCCTGCGGCGATGGGCGAGCGGCCGGCTGCCCCGCTGGGCGCGCGACATCGCCGACACCCAGGACGTCGTACAGGACACCCTGCTGCAAACGTTCAAGAGGGTGGAGTTCCTCGAGCACGGGCAATCGGGGTCGCTCCAGGCCTACCTGCGGCAGGCTGTGATGAACCGGATTCGGGATGAATTCCGGCGCTCGCGGCGCCAGCCTGGAAGGGAACCCGTGGATAGTGGGCTGCCGGCCGTAGACGCCTCCCCCCTCGAGGAGGCCATCGGGACCGAGATCATGACGACCTACGAAGAGGCCCTCGATCGCCTGCGCCCCGATGAACGTGAGGCCGTCGTAGGCCGGATCGAGATGGGGCTGAGTTACGACGAGCTCGCCGATGTCCTCGAGCGGCCGACCGCCAATGCGGCACGCTCTGCCGTCGTCCGGGCCCTCGTGCGCCTGGCCGAGGAGATGGGTCGTGGCTGACCCTGAGCCGATCGAGCGCCTGGCGACGACCGTCGCTGACCGGACTAGGGTCGACTGGGATGCGGCTAGCGCCGAAGCGACGACGGACGAAGAACGATCGCTCATCCGGTACCTGAAGTGGATTGATCAGATCGCGGCCTTTTCCGAGTCGGTTGACTCGGCCGGCGCGGCATCGTCCATCCCGCCCCCCGGCGAGGCCGCGCTCGGGACCTGGGGTCATCTGCGACTCCTCGAACGAACCGGCGAGGGCGCATTCGGGGAGGTCTATCGCGCTTGGGATCTCACGCTCGATCGTGAGGTGGCGCTGAAGCTTCTGCGGCCGCGTCAATCGATCGAGGGTGCCGAGCCGCGTCTGGTCGATGAAGCCCGGCTCCTGGCGCGCATCCGCCATCCCAACGTCGTCGCCGTCTATGGCGCCAATGAAATCGAGGGGCGCGTCGGGTTCTGGATGGACTTCATCCGCGGCAAGACGCTCGAGCGCGTCCTCCGTGACGTGGGCCCGCTCGGCGCCCACGATGCCACGCTCATCGGCCTCGATCTGTGCCGCGCGCTCGCGGCGATTCACGCGGTAGGCCTGCTCCATCGTGACGTCAAGACATCCAACGTCATGCGCGAGGACGGCGGACGGCTGTTCCTCATGGATCTTGGCGCCGGCCGACTCGCCGTCACCGATCCGATGAGCACCGGGACCGATCTGAGTGGCACGCCGGCCTATCTGGCCCCGGAGATCGTGCAGGGCGGCCCGGCGTCGATTCAGTCGGACCTCTACAGCGTGGGCGTCGTCCTCTACCGACTCGTCACTCGGGCGTATCCAATTGCCGCCACGTCGCTCACCAGCCTGAAACTCGCGCACGCGAGCGGACGCCGCGCGCGGCTGCGCGATGTCCGGCCGGATCTACCGCGCGCGTTTGTGCGGGTCGTCGATCGCGCGCTCGCCGAGTCGCCAGCCGATCGATACGCGAGTGCCGGGGCACTCGAAGCGGACCTGGCGACGGCGCTCACCGAGTCCTCGGACCCGGCGACCGAACAACGAGCCAAGAACGAGGCCCGAACCATTCGAGGGCGAAGGCTGGTTCTCGCTGGAGGCGCGGTGGTGGCCTTCGCGATCGGTCTCGGAGCCCTGCTCGATATCGGCGGGCTCCGGACGCGATTGACCGGAGGTTCTGCCGTGGCACTGCCCACCGGGTCCGTAAGACTCCCGCAGCAGGTCATGGGCCGGCCGTCTCGCGATGGTCGATATCTCCCTTATCTCGATTCGTCCAGGAATGTCATGGTGTGGGATGCCCTCACCAGCCAGTCACGTCGTGTGGGCGAACATGAGTCAGGGCAGCCAGCTCCCTTCGCGACGATGTCGCCTGTCGGTGACCGCGTCGCGTATGGCTGGCGGCTCCCCGAACCCGATGATGCCTGGGAGCTGCGCGTTCAGGATCTCAACAAGCCGACGTCGACCGCCCTCGTACCGCGGGAGACGGCCTTCGAGCCGATTCCGATCGACTGGTCGCGCGACGGACGCTTTGTCCTCTGCGAGTTCGATCAGCGCGACCACACAGTCGATCTCGCGCTCGTGCCGACCGATGGCGGATCGCCCCGGATCCTGCACACCTATTCACGACAACCTGTCGGCCGCTCGACGCTCTCCCCGGACGCGCGGTTCGTCGTCGTCCCGCACGATCCGGATGGGCCCGACCGCCGGCTGACGATTGTGTCGACCGACGGATCGGGTCACAGGGAGGTCACCGACATCCAGGCGTTCGACGCGCGATGGACGCCTGACGGTCAACATTTGGTCCTGCTCCGTCTTGACGCGGATCCAAATGAGATTTGGCAGGTGGCCATCGTCGATGGCCGACCGACTGGACCCGTACAACCCGTGCACGCGCTGCCGCCCCTGCCTGTTGGACAGGACTGGACCGAGTTGTACGCCGTGACCGACCAGGGGGTCGTGATACTCGAGCAGAACAAACGGCTGGTCGAGTCCTACACCGTACCGATTGATCGCGGGTTCGACCATCCCCCGGGTCCACCGACGCGGGTGTCGCCGAGTCGAGTCGGTGACCATGTCGGACCGTCCTGGTCCCCGGACGGCCGGTTTCTGGCCTACCTCGACGTGAGCGGCAGCGGGCCCAGGCGGATCATCGTCAAGGACGCGGCCGCCGGCATCGAACGAGTCGTTCCCGCAACTCTTCCGTTCATCGGTGGTCACATGCCGCAATGGACGCCGGATGGCCAGTTTGTCATCGTCTACGCCAGGGACTCCGATGATCCGGCTCGCACCGGGCTCTATCGGGTCGCCGTCGGCACCGGCGCGGCGAGCCCGGTGGTCATCCTCGGCCCGTCGCGCCAAATGCGGCTCTCGCCGATCTTTCAATGCGCCAGAAATCCGAGTGCCCTGCTCTACCTCGACGCCAAACGGGGCCTCGTGGCGCACGACCTCGCGACGGACCGGGAACGGGTGCTCCTCGACTGGTCGCAGACCAACCGGATCCTGATGTTCAAGGTGGCGTTTGACGGCAAGACGATTGCCCTGCAACGCGCCCGAGGGCGCGACAAGGAGCCCGTCGAGACGCTCGAGGTCCGGACCCCCGACGGCACCATTCACCCAATCCTTGAACGGCCGTCAGCGAAGGCGCCGGCCCTGGTCGCCTGGACGCCGTCCGGAGATCTTCTGTTTGAGGAGCGCGTCCTTGCACCCGACCTCTCGAACGTCGTAAACCACCTCTGGAAAATCGCGTCGACTGGCGGCGCGCCTCATGATGTGGGCTTTACCGTCGTCTTTGGTGGCCAGAACCCCGTGACCGTGCGTCCTGATGGCCAGCAGTTCGCTTACACCGAGGACAAGATGGACTGCGACCTACTCGTCATCCCTCACCTATTTGCGCCGCGACGCTGACGCCGCTCACAGCGCGAAGCCGCAGCAGTTCCACAGCTTGGCCGACGTGGTGATCACGCGGCACGGTGAGATTTGCTGAGGAGTCCGCCAAGCGCGGCGCGCCGACGCACGCGATCAGCGTGCGCCATCCAAGGCCCGCTCTTTCGTAATCCTATCCATCCCTCCAATGAACGGCCGAAGGGCCGTAGGGATGACGACCGAACCATCCGCCTGCTGGCCGTTCTCGAGAATCGCGATGAGCGTACGCCCGACCGCGAGGCCGGATCCGTTGAGCGTATGCGCGAACTGCGTCTTCCCGGTGCCGTCCGGGCGAAAACGAATGGACGCGCGGCGCGCCTGGAACGCCTCCGTGTTGCTGCAGGACGAGATCTCCCGGTACGTCTGCTGGCTCGGCAGCCAGACCTCGAGGTCGTAGGTCTTTGCTGAGGCAAAGCCCATGTCGCCTGTCGAGAGCAGCACCCGCCGATACGGCAACTCCAGGCGCTCGAGCACGGTTTCCGCATCGCGGGTGAGCTTTGACAGCTCGTCGTACGAGTGCTCCGGCGCGGTGAACGCCACCAGTTCGACCTTGTCGAACTGGTGCTGACGAATGAGCCCGCGCACATCCGCACCGTGCGAACCGGCTTCACTGCGAAAGCAGGGCGTGTAGGCCGTATAGCGCAGGGGCAGTTGCCGCCCGTCGATCACCTCTTCACGATGGAGGTTCGTGAGGGGCACCTCGGCTGTCGGAATGAGAAAGAGATCCCACTCCCCTGCCACGCGAAACAGATCCGGCTCGAACTTCGGCAGGTTCCCCGTGCCGGTGAGTGCCTGGCGATTGACCAGGAACGGCGGCTCGACTTCGGTATACCCGTGTTCGCGGGTGTGGAGATCCAGCATGAAATTGATGAGCGCGCGTGCAAGGCGGGCGCCCGCGCCGAAGAGCACGGAGAACCGAGCACCTGACATGCGCGCGGCGCGTTCGAAATCGAGAATGCCGAGGGCCGGACCCAGATCCCAATGCGCCTTCGGCTCGAATTCGAACCGGCGCGGACTCCCCCACCGGTGGACCTCGACGTTCGCGTCGGCTGACTGCCCCACGGGCACCGACTGGTGCGGGAGGTTCGGAATCGAGAGGAGCATCGCATCCCGCTCGCGCTCCACATCGCTCAAACGCGACTCCAGCTCTTTGATCCGCCCGCCTCGCGCCTTGCCCGCTTCGCGCGCGGCGTTGAACTCGGCGGTCGCACCGCGGGTCTTGAGGTCCGCCATTGCCGCGTTCGCGGTGTTGTGCTGATTTTTGAGCTGCTCGATCTCCGTCACGAGCCGCCGCCAGGCCTCATCGACGCGCGCGCACTGCTCGAGCGCGCTCGCCGCGGCCGGACTTCGAGTGCCGAGGCGGATAGTGGCCTCGGACAGGCGATCCCGCAGGTAGATCAGATCGAGCATCGCGACATGCTATACCGCGCCGGGTGGGCGTCGGTCAGGACTTGGACGAGCCGGGAGACGACGTCGATTCCTTGGACGACGGTGCGGCCGCCGGCTTCGCGCCGCCCGAATCCGCTGACGTCTTCGTCTCCTGTGAGTCCTTGGAGGCCTTCGAATCCTGTGCGTCTTTAGATTGCTTTGAGTCTTTGGAGGCGTTGTCGGCGTCTCCCGCCGTAGAGGCCGACGCGGACTCGCCCTTATCGGCGTCGGGCGCCGAACCTTTATCCTTGCCGGAATAGTCCGTCGCGTACCACCCCGTGCCCTTCAAGTGGAAGGCCGGCGACGACAGGAGCTTGTGCACCTTGCCTCCGCAGGTTGGGCACGTCTCCACCAGGGGATCCGAGAACTTCTGAATCCGCTCGAACCGCCGGCCACAGGACTCGCATTGATACTCGTAGAGCGGCATGGCCTCCTCGCATTATAGGATCCCGTCATCCCACCATGCCCGGCACGCTGTTCGTCGTGGCCACACCCATTGGAAACCTGGAGGACCTCACGCTTCGGGCGATCCGAACGCTACGGGAAGTCGACCTCATCGCAGCGGAAGACACGCGGCGAACCGCCAAGCTCCTCGCCCACTGTGAGATCCGAAAGCCGATGGTGAGCCTCCGGGAACACAACGAGTATCGCGAAGCCCCGCGGCTCGTCGCGCGCCTCGAACGCGGCGAGAACATCGCGCTCGTCTCAGACGCCGGCACCCCTGGCATCGCCGATCCGGGCGCGCGACTCGTCAAGGCCGCGCGTCAGGCCGGCATTCTCGCTGTTCCCATCCCCGGCCCGAGCGCGATCACCGCAGCCCTGTCCGTTTCGGGCATCGAAGCCCCCGAATTCGTCTTCATGGGCTTTCCGCCGTCGAAAGGGTCCGACCGCGCTCGCTGGCTCGAGCGCTTGAGAACCGAGCCTCGAACCGTCATAGCCTTCGAAGCACCTCATCGGATCATCACAACGATATCGGATATGCTTTCTATATCTGTTAAACAACCAATATTAGTCATGCACGAGATAACAAAGATAAATTATTCATTGGTTGAATGCAATAAAATTAGCGATCTTGAAAGAATAGTGCCTATCGGAGAGTTTGTGATTGTTGCTCATCCGGCCATTATGGCTGAGGTGCCGACTAACAAGGCGGCCGTCGCACTCGCATTATTTGGTTATATGACAGATACATGCTCAGTGCCAAGCGGGTCTGCCAGCGCTGCAACGGCTCTTGCCCTGGACATTCACCCTGGTATGATCGACAAGGCTATTAGGACTAGTCGTAAATTGGCCAAACGGCAGAAAATGAAGGGTCCTTGACCGGAACATACTGACTTTGTTAGTTTTGTGCCGCGCTCCCCTTGGCTCTGGTGGGCTTTCTTCATGGCCAAGATCGGCAGATCCTCAGCTCTCAAAGCCGCCAAACGAACGAGCCCGTCCGTTCGCCTCCCCGCCCGTGTCCTGGCGCCCCAAGGACGCCCTCCCAGTCCGCCACTGCCCTCGCTTCGAGCCGCCGACGCGCCTTCGACCCTTCCGCCGGCAGGGCTGCCGTCGCCAGAGGCTGTCAGGGTCTTTCAGGCGGGGATGGAGGCCCTTCAGGGCCACCGCTACACGGACGCGGCGCAGGCGTTCAACTCGCTCGTCACAGGATTTCCTGCTGAACGGGCCTTGCTGGACCGCGCCAGGGTCTACCTCGACCTCTGTGCGCGAGAGCTGCGGCGGCAACCGGCGCAGCCGACGACGGCAGAGGAGCGTCTGACGGCGGCCACGGCTGCCCTCAACGACGGCGACGAGGCCCGTGCCGAGAGGTTCGTTCAGGCGGTCCTTGCCGAGCAGCCCGATCAGGATCTGGCGCTGTACCTGTCGGCCGCGATTCACGCTCGGCGCGGCCGCCGGGATGAGGCTCTGGCCTCGTTGCGCCAGGCGATCGCGCTCAGGCCGGACGTGGCGGCCCAAGTCACCCTCGACCCGGACTTCGACTCCTTCCGCGATTCCGAGGCCTTTCGCGCCCTGACCGCACCGACGGCCGCGCTCCCGCGCCGGGCCCGACGGATGCGCCGCTGAGGCCCCGACGCTCCGCGCCTGGGGCGGGGCCCACGGGCGGCAGCGATAGAATCGCTCAGTGCCGTCCCAACTCCACGTCGTCGTGCTCGCGGCCGGCAAGGGCACGCGGATGAAGTCGGCGCGGCCGAAGGTACTGCATCCGCTCGGCGGACTCCCGATTGTCGAGCACGTGCTGCGGGCCGCCGACGGGCTCTCCGCGGCCTCCACCACGCTCGTCATCGGTCACGCGGCTGACGATGTTCGGGCGGCGTTGGCGTATCGCCCGTCGCTCGCGTTCGTCGTGCAATCGCCGCCGCGCGGCACCGGCGACGCGCTGCGACAGACCGAAGCGACGCTCGACGGCTGTCGCGGCACTCTGCTGCTGCTCTATGCGGATGTCCCTCTGCTCCAGGCCCGCACGCTGACGCGGCTCCTCGATGCCCATCATGCGGCGCACGCCGCGGCGACGGTTCTCTCAGCCGAACTCGTCGACCCGTCCGGCTACGGCCGGATCGTGCGCGACGAGAGCGGGCGGATCCAGCGCATCGTCGAGGAACGGGACGCATCCGACGAGGAGCGGGCGGTCCGCGAGGTCAATGGCGGGATTTACGCCTTCAGCCTGGAGCCGCTGTTCGGTGCCCTGCGCGAGCTGGCCACGGACAACTCGCAAGGCGAGTACGACCTGACCGACCTCGTCACGGGCTACCGGCAGCGCCAGCTCACGGTTGAGACGCTGCGAATCGAGGACGCAAACGAGCTGCGCGGCGTGAACACGCGGGCCGATCTCGCTGATCTCGATCGGACCGTCCGACGCCGGAAGGCTCGCGCGTTGATGCTCGCGGGCGTCACACTCGACGATCCGGCCACGACCTACATCGACGAAGACGTGGCCGTCGGCGTCGACACGACGATCGGACCGATGGTTCAGCTTCAGGGCCGCACGCGGGTGGGGGAGCGGTGTCGCGTCCATGCGGGCGCCCGGCTCACCGACGCGACCATTGGTGACGACGTCACGGTGCTCGATCGATCGATCGTCGTGCAGTCGACCGTGGCCGACGGCGCCTCCGTGGGGCCCTTCGCTCACGTGCGCCTGGAGTCGGCGGTGGGCCCCGGCGCGCGCGTCGGGAATTTCGTCGAGCTGAAGAAAACGACGATGGGGCGGGGATCGAAGGCGAACCACCACGCGTACCTGGGCGATGCGACGATCGGCCGCGACGTCAACATCGGCGCCGGCACGATCACGTGCAACTACGACGGCGTGTCCAAACATCCAACCATCATCGAGGACGGTGTCTTCATCGGCAGCGATTCCCAGCTCATCGCGCCGGTCAGGGTGGGGCAGGGTGCCTACGTCGCGGCCGGATCGTCGATCACCGACGATGTGCCTGCCGGTGCGCTGGCGATCGCGCGTGGCCGGCAGGAGACAAAGCCTGGCTGGGCGGAGCGCCGGCGGGCCGGTCAGCCCGTCAAGAAGGCCTGATTCATGTGCGGCATCGTTGGATACGTGGGACCGAAGCCGCTGATGCCGGTCCTCATGGGGGGGCTGCGCCGCCTCGAGTACCGAGGCTACGACTCGGCCGGCGTGGCCGTCGCGACCCACGGCCGCGTCGAAATTCGGCGTAGCGCGGGCAAGCTCTCACGACTCGACGACGTGCTCGCGCGGGATCCGATCAACGGCCAGTTCGGCATCGGCCACACGCGGTGGGCGACTCACGGGCGTCCGACCGAGGAGAACGCTCATCCCCATACCGACTGCCACCGCCGCATTGTCGTCGTGCACAACGGCATCATCGAGAACTACCTCGAGCTCAAGCATCAATTGCAAGCGGAGGGACATCGCTTCGTCACCGAGACCGACACGGAGGTCGTGGCGCATCTGGTGGAGAAGGAGAGCCGGGGCGATGGGCTTCCGGCCGCGGTCCGCCGGGCCCTCACGCGCGTGCGCGGCCTCTTCGCGCTCGTCCTGATCTCCGCCGACGATCCCGACACCATCGTCGCCGTCAGGAACGGCCCGCCAGTGGTCGTCGGTTTTGGCGACGGCGAGTTCTTCGTGGCCTCCGACACGCCGGCGCTGCTCGAGCACACGCGCGACGTGGTCTTCCTGGACGACGGCGAGATGGCGGTCGTGACGCGGAAGGGCATCACGTTCTCAGACTTCAGCGGCCGCGCGATTACCAAGACGCCCCGACGCATCACCTGGGATCCGGTGATGGCGGAGAAGGCGGGTTACGCGCACTTCATGCTGAAGGAGATCCACGAGCAGCCGTGGGCGGTTCGCGAGACCGTCCTCGGCCGAACCTCGGTCGAATCGGGTCGGGTCTTTCTCGAAGAGATGCACCTGGACGCTGCGGCGCTGGCTGGGATCCAGCGGGTGCTGATTCTGGGCTGCGGGACGTCCTGGCATGCCGGTCTGGTCGGCAAGTTTCTGATTGAGGAGCTGGCCCGGCTTCCCGTCGACGTGGACTATGGCTCGGAGTACCGATATCGGCAGCCGCTCGTCGACAGCCGAACGCTGGCGATCGCCGTCACGCAGTCTGGCGAGACGGCCGACACGCTGGGGGCGCTGCGCGAGGCCCGGCGACACGGAGCCCGCACGCTGGCCATCTGCAACGTCGTGGGCAGCATGGCCACGCGCGAATCCGACGGCACGGTCTACACGCATGCCGGGCCGGAGATCGGCGTCGCGTCTACCAAGGCCTTCACGACGCAACTGGTGGCGTTCGCGCTTCTCGCCGTGCACCTCGGGCAGGTCCGCGGGACGGTCGACCCGGGCGATGCCGCCAAACTCATCATGGGGCTCGACCGGCTCCCGGTCGGCCTCGAGGGCGTCCTCAAGCTCGATCCCGCGATTGAGGCGCTGGCTCGGCGCGTGTCGCGGCACGACGGATTCCTGTATTTGGGCCGGGGCATCAACTATCCGATCGCGCTCGAGGGTGCGCTCAAGCTCAAGGAGATCTCCTACATTCACGCGGAGGGCTATCCGGCAGGCGAGATGAAGCACGGGCCGATCGCGCTCATCGACGAGGACCTGCCGGTCGTCGCGATTGCGCCGGGCGATCGCGTCTTCGAGAAGATGGTGAGCAACATCCAGGAAGCCAAGGCCCGCGGCGGCCGGATCATCGTCGTCACGAACGAGGCGCAGGTGCCGTCGCTCGCCTCGATGCTGGATCTGTCGGCCGGCCCAGGCGGCTCCCGCGACACCCTCATCGCCGTGCCGGACGCCGACCCGAGGCTCCTGCCGATTCTTCTGGTCGTGCCGCTACAACTGCTCGCGTACCACATCGCCGTCCTGCGCGGCTGCGACGTCGACCAGCCACGCAATCTCGCAAAAAGCGTGACGGTGGAGTAGCGGGCCGTGAGTCGTGGCTGAGTATCTCGATTCGTTGAACCCTGCGCAGCGCGATGCGGTCCTTGCCACGGACGGGCCGCTCCTGATCCTGGCCGGCGCGGGCTCGGGCAAGACCCGGGTCATCACGACCCGCATGGCGCACATCATCGGACAGCGGCTCGCCGAGCCGCACGAGGTCGTGGCGGTCACCTTCACGAACAAGGCCGCTGAAGAAATGCGATCGCGCGTCGAGCGTCTCCTCGGCGAGGATTGCCACGCGATCTGGCTCTCGACATTCCACTCGCTGTGCGCGCGTCTCCTCCGCCGCGAGGCCCCGGCGATCGGCCTATCGCGCGGGTTCGTGATCTACGACTCGTCGGATCAGCTCGCGGTCGTCAAGCAGGGCATGAAGGCCCTGGGCATCGACGACAAGTTCCTGCCGCCGCGACTCGCCCTCTCGCAAATCAGCCAGGCGAAGAACCGGATGGAGTCGCCTGGGGACCTCGAGACGGCGGCGGGGAGCCTGCGCGACGAGCAGATCGCGAAGGTCTACGCGCACTATCGACGGGTGCTCGTCGACGCCGGCGCGCTGGACTTCGACGACCTGCTGCTCCGGACGGTCGAACTCGTCGAGACGAGCGAGCGCGTGCGGGCCTTCTACGCGGAGCGCTTCCGGTACGTGCTGGTCGACGAATACCAGGACACGAACCGGCCGCAGTACCTCCTCATCCGCCGACTCGCCGAGCATCACCGCAACCTGTGCGTCGTGGGCGATCCCGATCAGTCGATCTATCGCTGGCGCGGCGCCGACCTGCGCAACATCCTCGACTTCGAGCGCGACTTCCCGGACGCGCGTGTCGTGCGGCTGGAACAGAACTACCGGTCGACGCAGGTCATCCTCGACGCGGCCTCGGCGGTGATCAGCCGCAATCGCAACCGGAAGGACAAGCGGTTGTGGACCGATCGCGCTGGCGGCGACCACATCCTCAACCTTCGAGCCGGCGACGAGATCGAGGAAGCCGATTTCATCACCCGATCGATTCGCGAGGCTCGGGCCGCCGACCGCCAGACGATGGTCGCCGTGCTGTATCGCACGAACGCGCAGTCGCGCGCCATTGAAGACGCGCTCATGCGGGAGGGCATCGCCTATCGCATCATCGGCAGCGTTCGCTTCTACGAGCGGAGGGAAATCAAGGACGCGCTCGCGTACCTGCGGCTCATCATCAACCCGCACGACGACGTGAGCTTCCGGCGCGTGGTCAACGTGCCCTCGCGCGGCATTGGCAAGGCCGTGTTCGATGCGGTGGCCGCGGTCGATCCGGACGCCGATCCGGGCACTTTTCCGCTGCTCGCGGCCGGTCTCGAGCCGACCGCCAGCCGGCAGTCGCTATGGGCGCGGCTGCAGTTCGTCGTGGCGAAGCGCCTGCTGGCGCCGCGCGCGCTGTCGGCCCTCGGCGCCTTTCGCGATCTCATCGCCGGCCTCGCGACGGATGCGGCCGGTCGGAGCGTGTCGACCGTGGTGAGCCTCGCGCTCGAGCGGTCGGGCTACCTGCGCGAGCTCGGCGAGGCCCGATCCGAAGACGCGGAGGGACGGCTCGAGAACCTTCAGGAACTCGTCTCCGCGGCGCGCGAGTACGAGTCGCGCGACCCGGAGGCGTCGCTCGGCGGGTTCGTCGATCGGCTCTCGCTGCTGTCCGAGGCTGACGAGGTCGAGGGTTCGGCCGAGGCGCGTGTGTGGCTCATGACGATGCACGCCGCCAAAGGCCTCGAGTTTCCGGTCGTGATCGTCGCCGGCATGGAAGAGGGCTTGTTTCCGCACGCGCGGGCCACCGCGGACGACGACGACGTCGAGGAAGAGCGCCGCATCTTCTACGTGTGCATCACGCGCGCGGAGCAGCGGCTCATCCTGACGGGCGCCGCGAGGCGGCGGGTGTTCGGCGAGTACCAGGCGACCGAGCCGTCGCGGTTTCTCAGTGAGATCCCCGAGGCGCTGATGCAGCAGGTCGAGGCGGCGGCGCCGCGATGGACGCCGGCGTATGACGCCCGGAATCCCTACGCGCGGCGGGGCCCCGGCCGGTCGCGCGTCAGCGAGGGTGCGACCTATGCGTACGAGGACGAGGACCAGTCAGCGGCCGGGATCAAGCTTGGCGTGCGCGTGCGTCACGAACAGTTCGGGGTGGGCACGGTCGTCGGCCTCGAGGAACATGGCGACGATTACAAGGTCACGGTGCGCTTCGCGTCGGTCGGGACCAAGAAGCTCCTCGCCAGCTTCGCAAAACTGCAGAAGGCGTAAGGGTGTGCAGGGGGACGGGCCTGGCTCACGCTATCAAGGCCCGTCCCCTTCTTCGTCGGGTTCACTGAGGGCGGCCACTGACACGAGCCGGTCGCCTTCGGCAAGGTCCATCAGGCGCACGCCCTGGGTGTCGCGGCCAATCGGGCGCAGGTCGCGAACCTTCATGCGGATGATTTGGCCCTGCTCGGTGACGAGGAGCAGCTCGTCCTTGTCGGTGACCGAGGCCATCCCGACGACCGCGCCGTTCCTGTCGGAGGTCTGGACGTTCTTGAGGCCGATGCCGCCGCGGGTCTGGCGCCGGTACTCGGCCAGCTCGGTCCGCTTGCCGTAGCCGTTTTCGCAGGCGGTCAGCAGCGTGTCGGTTTCTCCCACGACCTGCATAGCCACCACTTCGTCCCCATCGCGCAATTGAATGCCGCGGACGCCATACGCGCTGCGGCCCATCGGCCTCGCGTCTTCCTCCGAGAACCGGATCGCCATGCCGTTTCGCGTGCCGATCACGAGGTCGTGCGTGCCATCCGTTTCGGCCACGGCAATCAGCCGGTCGTCGTCGTCAATCTGAATGGCGATGATGCCGGCCG
>Ga0070732_10000197_pt1 | contig 48130 bp, 47 predicted proteins | sample Coa_R1_5_FD_66449 | JGI IMG/M metagenome (GOLD analysis project Ga0070732, IMG submission 66449) | Surface soil microbial communities from Centralia Pennsylvania, which are recovering from an underground coalmine fire - Coalmine... | ecosystem: Environmental > Terrestrial > Soil > Unclassified ... | reverse complement strand
CAAGCTCACGTCGTGTAGCGCTTCGACCTCGCGCTCCCTGGTCACGTAGATGTGGCTGATGTGCTCCAGCTCAAGCACGCCCGGAGATTCCGTCATCGACGCTCGGCGGCCGTGGCCGCGATCCATGGGAAGAAACGATTCTGGAAGACCTTGAGAGCGCCGAACAGCATCATCGCCAGGGCGGTGCTCGTGATGATCGCGGCGATCAGGTGATCAGTCTGGAAGTAGGAGCCATACTCCTCAGTCAGGCCGCCGAGACCTGACTCTCCCACTTCCTGGCCGCCCAGGATCATGCCCACGGCGGCCTGCGCCAGCGCGACGCGCATGCCGGCGACGATGTAGGGCATCGCCGCCGGCATGAAGACCTTCCAGATCTTGGCGATTGGGCCGAGCCCGAAGGCAGTCCCGACGTCGTCGTAACCCCGGCTCACGTTGTGGACTCCCGCCAGGGTGTTGATGACGAGCGTCCAGATGCAGATGATCACGATGAAAGCGACTCGGGCCCGCACGTCGGTACCGAACCAGATCTCCATGAGCGGGAGCAGTGCGATGGTCGGAGTGGCGTTGAAAAAGTTGACGAAGGGATCGAAGGTCTTCTCCACCAGGCGAGAGCGTCCCATCAGGATGCCGAGGCCGATGCCGAAGATGGAGGCGATCACGAGGCCGATCACCATCTCCCACAGGCTGCTGAGGAAAGCCTGGGCCAGGACGCCGCTCAACAGGATCTCCCAGAAGGAACTGACGATAGCTCCAGGAGTCGAGATGAAGATCGGGTTCAGGAATGCGCCGGACAGCTGCCAGGCGGCTAGGAATGCGGCGATGGCAACCACCTGTAGAACATCGCCCCGCCAGCCGCGCAACCTTGCTTGACGCCGGACGCGGGCCGTCCCGACCGCCGCCACACGCGGCGCGTCCACACGGATTGTCAATCAGAATGCTCTCGCCCTAAGACTGGATAGTGTGGGAATGTCCCTTGTAGTACTGGAGCGCCGATGTCCAGGGCCCGGTGAAAGCCCAGTCCGAGATCGGCCGGTCGCCCTGGCCCTTGATCTGACCCGACTGCTTGGCGAAGTCGAAGTTCTTTTGAAGTGTATCGAGGCTCATGCCCGAGCCGTCGACTGGCCACGGCTGCGCTCGCGCCAGCGCGTCATAGGCTGCGGAAGCCTGGTCGGCGCTGACCGCGTTCTTGGTGAACTCTTGCGCAGCCTGGATCCATTGGGTCTTCTGCTGGTCGAAGATGTAAGCCGAACGCAGCCATGCGAGGTCGATGGCTTCGGCGGTGGCCGGGTTCGCCTTGAGCCAATCAGGCATGGCGGTAAAATAGCTGTCCGCGTCCCAGGGCTCGAGGGTTGCCCCGTTGGCAAGCACGTTGACGTTGCCCTTCGACTGCAGGGTGAGCAGCGCGTCGGCGTGTACGAAGGCGACGTCAACCTTGCCTTGGATCATCTGGTTAACCGAGTTGCCATTGGATCCGGTCAGCTGGATCTTGACGTCACTTCTGGCCAGGCCGGCCTTCGCGAGAGCGCCATCCAGCAGGTAGTTGTCGGGTGAGACCGTCGTGGCGATCGCGATGGTCTTGCCCTTGATGTCGCTCAGGCTGGACAACTTGCTGGAGACCATCAGGTAGTCAACGTGGACCTGGTTATTGCCGAAGATGTCCAACCCAGCGTTGACCGCGGTCGGCAGTGGCCCGGCTGTCGCCTGCAGTTGACCGCCGACCACCGCGAGCTGGGTGGTGTTGCCCGCGCCCAGTTGAAGGTCGGCGTTGGCTCCCCACTTCTTGAGCGTCTGGACGACGAGATACACGACCGTGTCGCCGATGGTGGCGTCTCCGGCAGCGTTACCGATGTGAACGGTCAAGCCATTCAGCTTTGGTGTTCCGTCCGCATTGAAGGTCAGGTGCGTCGGCGAGTAACCCTGAGTAGGGGCGGTCGCTGAGCCGCCGCATCCGGCGGCGATCATCACCGCCGCCGCTAGCGCCAGGAAACGCAGCGTTCTATCCATTCCACCGTTCTCCTACTAGCCATTCGAAATCGGCGTCGGTCCGATGTTAATACCAATCGCGCCGGCTGTCACCATCGATCTGACTCAGCGGCCCGCAAACAGCTCGGGCGGCACAGTCGTCTGTCTGCCGCTATCTATCTAGTGGGGATCGGGCAGGCTCCAGACGGCGGCCTCGTGTGGCTTTCCGTCCATCGTGTAGATGAGGTCGTGGTCCTCGTCGTAGGCGACCGCGTGGGCTCCCGTGCTGGTCGGAACCAGCGTCAGAAAGTCGATGGGCGAGCCGCTGAAAATGGCCATACCCGGAGTGGCGAAATTGGAGGCGGCGAAAAAGAAACGGTTGACTTTGGCGTCGTAGGCCACCATGTCGCCGGCTCCGGCCTGATCGAAGACCCTGATCAGCTTCTCGGTCTTGAAGTCCCAGGACACCGTTTCCAGGTAGCTCGTGTCGCCGCAACCAATCAGTCCTTTGTCGGTCTTGGGATTGATGGCGATGCCGTGGGGCTGGCAGGGCACGCCGACCGGATATTTCTGCACCATCTTGTCGGTCGACGGATCGATCTTGATGATGACATTCTCGTCGGAGCCGGCCACGTACATCATTCCGTCGACAGGGTTGTAGCGCGGCTGCTCGAGAGTGCCGAGGTCGGAGATCTTCGTCACGACGCTGTACGTGGTGGCGTCGATCACGGTGATAAAGCCTTCGTCACCGTTGGCGTAGTACACCTTCTTGTGCTGGGGGTCGTAGTCGCCCTCGTCGGTCCGGCTCTTGCCTCCCGTCGGGATGGTGGCTATGACCGAGTCCACCTTCGGAGAGGACGGATCCAGGTCGATGACCGAAATCGTGCTGTCGTTGTTGCCGGTGTACAGCTTCTTCAGATCGGGGGCGAGGACGAGCCCGTTGGTGCCCTGACCGACGACGATCGTCTTCAGAAAGGTGCCGGCGGGCTGGGATATATCGATCACATCGACGCCTTTGGTCAGGCGGTCGGCGATGTAAAGCCTGTGTGCTGCCTGATCGACTGCGAAGATGTCCATCGAGGCGGTCTTGCCGCTGATTGCCGGTATGACGACTGAGGTCAGCGCCTCCTGGGTCAGCGGACTCATCTTGGGGACAGGCGGCGTCGGTGTCGCAGACGTGCCGCCGCCGCACGCAGCGACCAGCATGGTGACCGACACCAGAGCCAGCGAACGCAGCGCCGCATTCATACCCGCCTCCCAGCTTCTGCTTCAGAGCGCAGATCTCGTCGGACTGATGTTAATACCAAACTTCGCCACTTGTCCATCACGTGATCGGGTCGGGTTCTGCCCGCTCCGGGAGTGGCTAGAGTTGCATGAGTGTCAGGCTTCACGTGGCTCTGAACCCACGTTCGCTTCTGGTCACTCTCTATGGCGATTACGTGGAGCCGCTGGGTGAGTCCGGTGCGCGGGTGGGCGCTCTGCTCAGGATCGCGGAGGCTCTGGGCGTGACCTCGACCGTACCGCGGACCGCGCTCGACGATGAAACGGGAGGGGTGGCTGGAGGTTCAACGCTCGGGCGGGACGGGGCGTCTACCGGCTATCGGCGCGAGGCTCAACCCTGATCAGTGAGGGCACCAGCCGTATCTACCAGCGGCGGCCGGCCTGGAACGGCAACTGGCTGCTGGCCTTCTACTCCCTCACCGAGCGCCGTCGGCGGCAGTGAGAAAGGCTTCGCTCACGCCTCAGCTTCCTCGGTTTCGGTTCACTTGGTAGTGGCATCTTGGTTTCGCCGCACGACCTCCGGACAGAGCTCAGAGAAATCCTGGCCGTCAACGGCCTAGCCATGGATGTGACCCTCATCTACGGTGCACCGCACTGGCCGCTGGATGAGGAGACCGTCAGAGCTTGGAACCTGGACGCGCTGGCGGAGCGCTGCGAGGAGTTTGTGTCTCGACACGAAGCGGCGTTCCGTCGAGACCGGGTGAGGATCCGCTGATGTCAGCTGGACGATCGGACCGCCTTCTGCCGCCGCTTCATGCTTCTGCCGCCGTATCGTGCTCACGCACGAGTTTCGGCGGTTCCCGTTCGCAGACCCGGATCTGCCGGCCGCACTCCTGCCCGACCGATGGATCGGGCACCGAGCCCTCTGCCTCGAGTACAACCGGCGGCCCAAGGCCGGGGCGGAGCGCTTTTTTCTTTTCCTCGCACGCGGTGAGGACGGCTAGCGGTCAAGTTCAGAGGCCTTTGAAAGCTGGCCTCCGCTTCTCTAAAAAGGCGGCGATCCCCTCCTGAGCGTCCTCCGAGACGAAGATGCGGGCGATCGCCTCTCGTTCCAGGGCGAGTCCCAGGTCGAGTGGCGCACCGAAACCCAAGGAGGCCACCACCTTGGCCCTGCCGATCGCCTCCGACGGCCCCGCGGCGATCTTGGCCGCGTAGTCAATGGCACCCGCTCGGCAGGCGGTGCCGTCCGGAAAGAGACGGTCGACGATGCCCAGCTCTTTGGCCTCCTCCGGCCCAGTGGTCGTGCCGTGGGCGATCAGGTCGATGCCCTTGGAAAGGCCGACTATGCGGGGCAGGCGCTGGGTACCGCCGGTGCCGGGGAAGAGGCCCAGGTTGGTCTCGGTCAGTCCCAGCTTGTAGTCGCCGTCGGCCGCAAAGCGAAGGTCACAGGCTAGGGCCAGCTCTAGGCCACCGCCGAGCGCGTGGCCGGCGATCGCTGCCACGAATAGCAAGGGCGTATTCTCCATCTTCCGAAAGACCTCGTGACCAAGGATGCAAGTCATGGCCCGGCGCCGTGCGGAGGCCGCGGCGAATGCCTTCACATCCGCCCCTGCGCAAAAGAATTTCTCCGATGCGCTGACCACCACGACCGCCCTTACGTCCTCACTGATCCGAACATCGTCGACCGCCGCGCCGAACTCGCGCAGGAAGTCGTAGTCGTAACTGTTCGCAGGCGGTCGGTTGAGGGTGATGATCCCGACCGCTCCTTCCTTATCAAGTCGAACCGCCATTTCGACACCTCCGCATTTGAGTCACGCCCATGTTGCAATTTGCCGGGCGTGCGCTAAGAATATGCAATATTCCCCGGCGGGACACACCGCTGTGCTATCGACCTCATACCCGTTTCGCGCTTGCGGAAGATGCTCAGAAGGAGCACCACCACTTCCTGCCCTCGTAGCTGGTTTCCCGCGGGCAACCGACCCGAATCGGATCGAACGGGCCTCGCGGGAGGCGCTCGAGTTCTTCGGGCCGGCGGACGGTGAGCTCGCTAAGCTGTAGAAACGGAGAGCTATCGGAGCCGGCCCTACGCAGCTGCGCGAGGGCCTGGCGGGGCGGCTGGAGGCGAAGGCGTCTCGAGTCGAGATCGATTCGACGGTCTGAGACCCACCGCGCTGGTGAACGCAGCCCGGATCGATCGACGACGTTACCTTCGGCATGCGGCGCGGGCTTGAAGAGCGCAGGTTCATGCCCTCCGGAGCACCAGGCGCGGCGGAAGGTGTTGACGCGATCAGCCACTGCCAGGTAGGCTTGGAGGACTGAATATCAGACCAAAGCAGGAGTCTCCAGATTGGCCGAAGCGCGCTTCCTGACTGATCCCTATGGCGAGTGGATCTCGCGTGAAGGCATACCCGTCAAGCATGGCTTCGGCGTCGACCTGCGAAACGTGGACGTGGCACCTTGGGCGCGCATGGGCGGCGGAGCCGCCGGGGCGTTGGTCCACCTCAATGGTCGTGGCGACTTCGTCAACGCCTACGTCTGCGAGCTACCTCCTGGCGGCCAGACCGATCCCCAGCGCCACCTGTATGAGGAGGTCGTCTACGTTCTCTCCGGCCGCGGCAGCACGAGTTTGGATGCGCCCGTCGGCCGCTCGCACAGCTTTGAGTGGGGGGCGGGCAGCCTTTTCGCTCTTGCCCTGAACACGACCTACCGGCACTACAACACCAGCGGCCAGCAGGCCGCCCGCTTTGCGGCCGTGACCAATCTGCCCCTCCTGCTGAACGCCTTCCACAACGAGGACTTCGTGTTCGGAAATGCTTTCGAGTTCGGCGAACGTCTGGGTGAGGAGCGCTGGTTCCGGGGCGAAGGTGAGTTTCTGCCTGTGCGTCCCGGTCGGCACCAGTGGCAGACGAACTTCGTGCCCGATCTGCCCTCCTTCGAGCTCCAGAGCTGGGAGAAGCGCGGCGTCGGCAGCTCCAACATCAAGTTCGTACTCGCCGACGGGACCATGCATGCGCACATGTCGGAGCTGGCGGTGGGGACGTACAAAAAGGCGCACCGGCACGGGCCCGACTTCCACATCTTCCCGGTCACCGGTCACGGCTACTCGCTGTTCTGGTACGAGGGCGATGCCGACTTCACGAAGATTGACTGGGAGCCGGGCTGGGTTTATGCCCCTCCAGACCAGATCTTCCACCAACACTTCAACACGGCATCGCAGCCGTCGCGTTATCTTGCCGTGGCGTTTGGCAGCATCCGCTACCCCTTCAGCAGCGACAAGAAAGCGCTCTTCGGAGAGGGCGTGGACAAGAGCGTCGGCCTGGGCGGGCGGCAGATCGAGTACGGAGATGAGGATCGCCGCGTGCGTGAGCTTTTCAAACAAGAGCTCTCCCGTCGGGGCGTTGCGGTCGATCCTCGAATGGAGGAGTTGTGGCTGAAACCCGTTTCCTGATCGACTCCTACCTCGAATGGGCAGTGAGTGAGGGCATCCCGATCCACGAGGACTTCGGGTTTGACCTTCTGACAGTCGATGTGAAGCCATGGGCTCGGATGGGAGCGAGCGGCGCTTTCGCGCACGTCAAGGGCCGGGGCGACTTCCTCAACACCTACGTGCTCGAGATCGGGCCCGGCAAGGAGACCGTCCCCCAGCGCCATCTGTTCGAGGAGGTCGTCTACGTTCTCGACGGTCGCGGCAGCACGACCATCGAGGCGCCGGGTGGCGCCCGCCGGTCCTTCGAGTGGGGACCCAAGAGCCTGTTCGCGCTGCCGCTCAACATGCGCTACCAGCACTTCAACAGCAGCGGCCGGCAGCCGGCTCGGATGGTCGCGGTCACCAACCTGCCATTGGTGCTCAACTGCTTCCACAACTTGGACTTCGTCTTCGACAACCCCTTCGAGTTTCCGGAGCGGCTCGGCCCGGAGCCTCACTTCCAGGGCGAGGGCACATTCATTCCTATGCGGCCCGGCCGGCACATGTGGGAGACGAACTTCGTTCCCGACCTGAGTAGCTTCGAGCTTCGTGAGTGGAAGGAGCGCGGCGCGGGCGGCTCCAACATCATGTTCGTCCTCGCGGACGGGACCGTGCATGCGCACATGTCCGAAATGCCGGTCGGCACCTACAAGAAGGGCCACCGCCACGGCGCTGACTTCCATATCTTCCCGGTTACCGGCCGCGGCTACACGTTGCTCTGGTACGAGGGTGATACCGACTTCACACGAGTGGACTGGAAGCACGGCAGCGTCTACGCCCCGCCGGACAAGATGTACCACCAGCATTTCAACACCAGCACTGAGCCGGCCAGATATTTGGCGGTTGCCTTTGGCGGTCTGCGCTACCCATTTGTGGAGGACAAACGCCGCACTTTCATGGGCATGGATGTGAGCGTCAAAGAGGGTGGTCGCCAGATCGAATACGAGGACCAGGACCCGCGCATTCACGCCGTCTACACCGAGGAGCTGCTCAAGCGGGGATTGGAGCCGAGGATGGATTCGTTCCTGGCTCCAGTGCGCAGGTGAGTGGAGGCCATCATCCCGACGTTGGCGGAATCCACTTCCCCGACCATCATGGTGACGAGACACTCGAACCCGAGGCTCCGGACCAGGTCCCGCTGACGTGGCAGCTCGACAACGTCGAGTTGCTGACGGTCGGCGTGGACATCGGCTCGTCCACGTCTCACCTGCTCTTTTCGCGCCTGCACCTGCAGCGGCTGGCGCAGTCGCTATCCAGCCGATTCGTGGTTGTGCGGCGCGAGACATTGCATCGTTCATCGATCTTGCTCACACCCTTCACCGAGGGCGATCGGATCGACGCCGCGGCGCTCGGCGAGTTCGTCGACCGCTGCTACCGCGAAGCCGGCGTGAGTCCCGATCAGGTCGACACCGGCGCGGTGATTCTGACCGGTGTGGCTCTCGACCGCGTCAACGCACGGGCGGTGGCCGACCTGTTCGCTGGAGCCGGAGGGAGGTTTGTCTGCGCCTCTGCTGGCCACAACCTCGAGGCGATCCTGTCCGCCCATGGCTCGGGGGCGGTCGCTTTATCGCGGGCGCGGCCAGGACGGCGGCTGCATGTCGACATCGGCGGAGGCACCAGCAAGCTGAGCCTGTTGGAGGGTGGTGAGATCCTGGAGACGGCGACGCTCGCTGTCGGCGGCCGGCTGATCGTATTCGACGCCGGCGGCCGCGTGGAGCGGCTCGAGGTTGGGGCTGCCGCAGTGGCGGAGGATTTGGGCTGGACGATCAAGCTGGGCGATGAGTTGGCATCCGGTAGCCGGCGCCTCTTGGCGCAGCGGATGGCGGACATCTTGGTCGCGGCGCTCAGCGGCGAGCCGCCCGATGACCTCGGCCGTCGTCTGCAACTGACTCAGCCACTCCAGGCGCAAGGCGTAGAGGCGCGGCCAATTACCTGCTCGGGAGGTGTCTCGGAGTACATCTACAGGCGGGAAACCGCGACCTTCAACGACCTGGCCGCCGAGCTGGCCGAGACGTTCCGGGAAGCCTGCGCCCCACACGGTCTGACCATCGAGGAGCTGCCGGCCGGGGAGGGTATCAGGGCGACCGCGGTGGGGGCTTCACAATTCACCGTCCAGCTCAGCGGCAACACCGTCCACATTTCGGATCCGGGCTTGCTGCCGCTCAGGAATCTGCCGGTCGTTCGTCCCCGATTGCCAGCGGGCGTGCCCGAAGAAGAGTCGGTGGCCGAGGCGATCCGCCTCGCGATGAGCCGGCTCGATCTCAGCCAGATCGAGGGACCACCAGTGGCCATTTCACTGCCCTGGTCGGGCGAGCCGCGCTACGCGCACCTTCGGGCGCTGGCAGGAGGAATCGTGCGCGGGCTCAGCGCTTCACTCGACGCGGGCCGCCCATTGGTGCTGGCCCTGGAGGCTGATCTCGCTCGCTCTTTGGGTGCCATCCTCACCAAAGAGCTGAAGGTCGTCGCTGACATCGTCTGCATCGACGGCGTCGAGCTGATGGAGCTCGACTACGTGGACATCGGCCAGCCGGTTCAGCCCGCCAACGTGGTCCCGGTGGTGGTGAAGTCGCTCGCCTTCTCCGCTAGTCCCGCAAAGTCCGGCCCGCACGCGCGCGGCGCCCGGGCCGGCGCTCCTTCTTAGCCGCTCGTTCCGCCCGCTCGGCGAACTCGTAGAGGTGATCGCGCATGATGCTGACAGCGCGATCAGCCTCCCGGGCCCGGATTGCCTCATACAGCTCGCCGTGGGTCTTGCGGGCTGACTCCGCCATGTCGGGCTGTCGCGCGTGGAGCTCGTCGAACGCTTCCTGGATCAGCGCCCGCGTGGCCATGAACATGATCAACAGGGCCCGGTTGTGAGCCGCCCGGACGAGTGCGGTGTGAAAGTCAAGGCTCTTGGCAGCCGCTCCCTCTGGAGGTCGGATCGGGCCGTGGATCGCCGCCTCCAACTCCTTCAGATCCTCTTCTGTCGCGCGCTCGCTGGCCAGACGAGTTGCGGTTGTCTCCAGGGCCAGGCGCGCCTCGGCCAGTTCCTGGAAGGTGGTGCCCTGCAAGTGGAAGTGGGTGCCCAGGCTCTCCGTGAGCAATGAAAGATCTGGGTGGGCGACATAAGGACCGCCCTGGCCTCCGACCTTGACCTGGACCAGGCCGGCAGCCTCCAGGCCGCGCAGTGCGTCGCGCACGGTAACGCGGCTGACCCCAAACTGGCGTGCCATCTCACGCTCGGTGGGAAGCCGGTCACCCGGCTGGTAGCGGCCGGAGAAGATAGCCTCGCGGATCTGGGCGATCACATCGGTCGAGGCCCGGGCTGTCTTGATGGGTACGAATGCATTGATCAAGTCGTTGCTCACAATGTTTCAGGTTTTGGCTAGGCCGCGGTCGACAGCACTCTTGACGAAAGAATTGTCGAACAGCTTACCGAGATCGAAGCTTCGCACCTTGTCGCTTTTCTGTCCGAGCACGGCCTGCGCATCAGTGAACTGATCCGTCTGGCAGTACGGGGGTTGTTGGATGACCTCCTGAGCGTAGAAGTCGTATGCCGACCCCATCAGGGTGTCGTCGGTGGACTTGAAATACTTCTCGAGGACTCTGATCGAGAAGGCCCTGTCGTTCTTCTCTCGCGTGATCGCCTCCACCACCGAGTCGATGAACCTCTGCACGACGACCTTGTTGGCGCTCGCGTAGGAGCGCTTGGTGGCCACGGTGACGCTGGCGAAAGGCAGCTTCTGATGCGCCATGTCTAGCAGCGGGTGGAATCCCTTGGCGGACAGCACCTGGGAGTCGGGCGGGTGAGAGACGCTCGCTTGCACGGCGCCGGCCAGCATCGCGGCGGTGACGTTGCTGACCGATCCCAGGTTGACCACGGTGACGTCCTTGGTGGGATCCAGATCGAGCTGTTTCAGCGCCAGCCGCGTGGCGATGTCCGCCGATCCGCCGGGGCTGGTGGTGCCGATCTTCTTGCCCTTGAGCTGGCTGGCGTCGGTGATCCCAGGCGCTGCGTAGAAGAGGTAGGGGAAGACTGGGGTCAGGTTGGCGAGAACGACCACGTCGGCGCCTTCGGCGTCGGCGCTGAGGGTCTCTGAGCCGCCGATGTTGGCCAGCTGCGTTTGCCCCGAAAGCAGCGCAGGCATGCCCTGGGTGCTCTGGATGAGCTGCAGGTCGACGTCCAGCCCGTTCTTCGTGAAGATGCCCGCCTCCTTGGCAATCCAGACCGGCAGGTTGTCGGGCACGATGTTGCTGTAGGAGACAGTGAGGTGCACGGGCGCGGCGCTGGGGCCGCCGATTGCGCTCGAAGAAGAGCCGCACGCCGTGACCGCGACCGCCAGCACGCCGAGCAGGCGCCTCATGTCAGCTCTTGCTCGGCCGCCAAGCGTCGAACCGGCGCTCGAGGCGCTGCAGGATCATGGTCACGACCACGCCGGTGCCCGCGATCATGATCAGGTCCGCGAAGGCCTTGGCGGTCTGGTAGGTCGCACCAGCCACGAACATCCGAAGCGCGATGCCGTGTTGGGCCGCCACCGCCTCTCCCACCACTACGCCGACGAGGGCATGGCCGACGCCAAGTCGTAGTCCGGTCAGGATGAAGGGCACCGAACCGGGAAGGGCGATGGTCCGTAAGATTTGGGCGTCGGAGGCTTTGAAGGAGCGGGCGGCCTTGAGCAGGCTGGTGTCCAGGCTCCGGATGCCGGCCATGGAGTTGATCGCAATCGGGAAAAAGGCGCCCAGGAAAATGACCGCGATCTTGGAATAGATGCCGATTCCGAACCAGATGATGAGGAGCGGAAGCAATGCGATCCGGGGCATGCTGTAGAAGAAGCTGATGAAGGGGTCGAGCGCAAAGCTGACCCGGCGATACCAGCCCATGAGGATCCCGAGTGGCAGCCCGATCGCCACCGCCAGGAAGAAGCCGGCGAAGAGCTCCTGCCCGCTGGTGGCAAGATCCAGCCAGATGCTTGGATCTTCGAATTCGCTCTTGAAGGCGGCGGCGATGTCCAGGGGACCGGGCAGGAAAAACGTCGGCACCACCTGGAACGCGGCAATGGCCTGCCATACAGCCAAGAAGATGAGGACCGCGGTGCCGCCGAAGATCATGGGCTCGTACCTGCGCACGCGCCCTGGTTGCCCTTCGACGATCGGCCGTTGCTGGGGCGGGACGCTGGTCGGGGCGGAACGTTCGCGGACCGAAGGCGGCGTCCGGGCCGGCTGAACCTTCATCTTTTGGTTGTCTCCCGTGCTCGCGCGAACTCCTCTTCAATCGATCTCCAGATCGTGTCCTCGTACTCGACGAAGCGCGGCTCGCGCTTGACCATGAGCTCGCGCGGGCGCTCGAGGTCGATCTCCAGGCACTGCTTCACGTGGCCGGGCCGGGCGCTGAAGACCGCGACCCGGTCGGCCAGGTAGATCGCCTCCTTGATGTCGTGCGTGATGAACAGAGCCGTCTTTCGCGTGGCGGACCAGATTCTCAGCAGTTCCTTCTGCATGTACTCGCGGGTCTGGGCGTCGAGAGCGGCGAATGGCTCGTCGAGGAGCAGCATCTCGGGATCGGTGGCGAGTGCTCTCGCGAGATTGACGCGCTGCTGCATGCCCCCCGAGAGCTCGAGCGGATAGGAGTCTTCGAACCCGTCGAGACCGACCAGCCGTATGAACTCGCGGGCGCGCTCGCGGCCCGCGGTCCGACCCATCTTGCCCTGCAGCTCGAGGCCGTAGACCACGTTGCCGAGCACCGTCCGCCAGGGCAAGAGGCTGGGCGACTGAAAAACCATTGCGCGGTCGCTGCCAGGACCCCTTATCGGCTCGCCGTTCATCGACAACGAGCCGCCGGAGATCTGCAGCAACCCGTCGACTGCGTTGAGGAATGTGGTCTTGCCGCAGCCGGAGGGTCCGACGATGGCCACGAACTCGCCGGGACGCACTTCGAGGTCCACGCCGTCGACGGCCAGGAATGGGGCGTTGGCGCGCACCTGCCAGTAGTCGATCCGCACCCCACATGCAACCAGCTTGGCGCCTCCGTCGGCGACGTAACCAGGCGGCGGCGTTGGTCTAAACATCAAACCTTTGGCTCAGACTCAGAATAGGCGCCAACCGTTCCCTTAGTCAACCCGACGCGAAGCGCGTTGACGCTGACGATGGCTAACCGTATGCTGCGAAAGGATGGTCTGATGTTCAGGCCGCGCGTGGAGGACGGGAGATGGCGGTGACCAGCGAGCGGCAAGTCAAAACGGGCTTCGGTTTCTCGGGGCTCCGGGAATGGATTGAGGCGATCGATCACCTTGGCCAGTTGCGTAGGGTGGAGGGAGCCAACGCGGAAGAGGACATCGGCGCCGCCACCGATGTCCTTCAGCACGCCGCCGAGTCACCGGCAGTGCTTTTCGATCGCATCCCCGGGCACGACCCGGAGTTCAGGGTCCTCGTCAACAGCTTCGGTTCGACCGACCGCATCGCACTCACATTGGGACTGTCCCATGGTCTGACCAAGGTCCAGCTTTCAGAGGCCTGGCGCCAGAAAATCCGGGGCCTGACGCCGCTCTCGCCAAAGGAGGTCGAGGACGGCCCCGTTTTCGAGAACGTACGCCGAGGCGACGAGGTCGACATGACCATCTTTCCGACCCCGAAGTGGCACCCGCTGGACGGCGGCAGGTACATCGGTACCGGCTCCTTCGACATCACCCGAGATCCGGACGACGGCTGGATCAACCTCGGTACCTACCGCGTCATGATCCACGACCGCAACCGCTTGGGTTACTACATTTCGCCCGGCAAGCACGGCCGCCTCCATCGCCAGAAGTACTTCGATCGCGGCCAGCCCTGCCCGGTGGCGATGGTCTTCGGCGCCGACCCCTTGCTGTTTCTGGCCTCCTGCACAGAAATCCCCTACGGTGTCAGCGAGTACGACTGGGTTGGCGCCATCCGGGGCGAGCCGATGCGGGTTATCCGCGGTCCGATCACCGGCCTGCCCATCCCCGTTGACGCAGAGATCGTGGTCGAGGGCTTCGCCAGCAACCAGGAAATGCTCGCGGAGGGGCCCTTCGGCGAATGGACCGGCTACTACGCCTCAGCCAGCCGGCAGGAGCCCGTGCTCAAGGTCGATGCGCTTTACTTCCGCAACCAGGCCATCCTTGTCGGCTCACCCCCTGGACAGCCGCCGGACGAGCAGTCGCGGTACCGCGCCGTTCTTCGCTCCGCGCTGCTGCACGACGAACTCGAAAAGGTCGGCATCCCCGACGTGGTAGCCGCTTGGCAGCACGAGGTGGGCGGCTCCAGGCTCTTCACCGTGGTCAGCATCAAGCAGCGCTACCCGGGCCACTCGCGGCAAGTGCTGCATGTGGCTGCGCAGTGCCGCGCAGGCGCCTACGCAGGCCGCTACACGGTGGTTGTGGACGAGGACATCGACCCCTCGAATCTTGAGGAGGTGATCTGGGCTCTCTGCACTCGTTCCGACCCCGCCACGTCGATCGACATCATCGAACGAGCCTGGAGCACCCCGCTCGATCCGCGCATCCCGCCCGAGCGCAAGGCGGCCAAGGACTTCACCAACTCGCGAGCTCTGATCGACGCCACGCGGCCGTGGGAATGGAAGGATCAGTTCGCGATAGTCAATGTGCCGCCGCGGGAGGTCCGTGATGCGGCCCACGAGCGCTGGGGTTACTTACTGACGTAGTCTCCGTCATCGCAGTAGTTTCGATCCGCGATCTAAGCTTTAGCTCAGAATCCACGACCAGCGGTCGCGCGTGATCCGCTTCTCGGCGGGCTCCGGACCGATTGCGGGCGGAAACTCGTCGCGCCACTCGAATGGCCGGGTGGCGTCGATTACGACGCGGGAGTTGTAGCCCTTCAGGCCCGGCCGGATTGCGGGGTCGAGCGGACCGCTCCAGGCTCGTTTGATGATGTCAAAGGAGCGCTCTGGGTCTGCACGGGTGCAGATCGCCCAGATCACCTCGTCGAGATCCGCGACGTCGATGTCATCGTCGACGACCACCACGATCCGGCCGAGATAAGCCCCCGTGCGGCACATCGCCGCCACATGACCCGCTTGGCGAGCGTGACCCGCGTAACGCTGCTTGATGGCGACCACATTGAAGAGGCGGCAGCCTCCAACGCCGTGGCACCAAGCCGCCGTGACTTCTGGGACGCCGGCCAAGCGAACTTCGCGTCGCAGGTTGGCGCTGCGTAGGTACTGGCGGAACCGGTGCGCCTCGTATGGAGGCTTCTCCGGCGGCACGCCCAGGATGATGGGGTCGTTGCGGTGGTAGATGGCCTTGACCTCGAAGACCGGCTCCTCGCGGCTGGCGGAGGCATAGTAGCCCGTCCACTCGCCGAATGGCCCCTCCAGGCGCATGCGGTCGGGATGCAGCAAACCTTCGAGGGCGATTTCGGCTCGGGCAGGGATGGGAAGGCCGGTGTGGCGTCCGCGAATGCACTCCAAGGGCCGGCCCCGCATGCCGCCCACCCACTCCAGTTCGCTCAGGCCCGGCGCCATCTCGAGGGCGCTGGCGATGAATATGAGCGGGTCCATGCCCACCAGAACTACCGCGGGCATAGGCTCTCGGCGCTCGAAGTGTTTGTCGCGATGGATCCGGCCGTGCTTGCCGGGCGAGATGTAGAGCCCCGTCTGGTTGCGATCGTGCACCTGCACCCGATAGGTGCCCATATTTACCCAGCCAGAGTCGGGGTCCTTGGTGAGCACGCAGTCGCCGGTGCCGATGTAGCGACCGCCGTCCTGCGGGTGCCAGAGCGGGGTCGGGAACTTGAGCAGGTCAACCGCATCGCCCTCGAAGACGTTCTCGGTGATCGGCCCGTCTTCGACGTAAACGTGGGCGACCGGCTTGGTGCCATCCATGAGGTGTTCCCAGGCGTCCATCAGCTCCCAGGTGCCGATGTCCGTCGGTAAGCCGAGGCTGATCGCAAGTCGGCTCCGCTCACCCTGAGCATTGACCAATATCCGGTAACCACGTGGGAATCCGGGGATGGCGTCGAAGAGGACCGCCGGGGCGCCATCCGTGTGGTGCAACATCTCGGTGACCCGGCCGATGTTCTCCTCGCAGTCGACGCCCTCCAGAATTCTCAACTCGCCGATTGCGTCCACCATCTCCAGCCAGTCGCGGAGATCGTCATGGGGCCGGCCCTGCCTCAAGTCTTTGAGCAGCCGCGAACGTTTGCCGGCGGCGCGGCCGTTCAGCGAGGTCAGTCGGACCGCATCTGGCAGCCCGGGTGGTTTGAGTCGGCCGGTTTTCATGATTCGCCTACGAGGCCCCACGGCCGGATCACGCATTGACGCATTGGTCTGATTGTCCTATATTCGCCTCTATCAGCGGCAAGCAACTCGTGGGGCTGGACGGGCGGGGCAGAGCAGCGGCGCTCGTCGCCTTTTTGGCTCTTGCCGCCTGCGGAGGAACCGGCACACCGTCCACTGCCAGCAGTTCGTCCCCCGTGAAGCTGACGGTTTCATACAGCGAGCTGATCCCCGACTCCCTGGCCTTGTGGGTGGCGCAAGACGGCGGCTATCTGACGAAGAACGGCATTGACGCCAACATCGAGCTCATCACCAGCTCTCTGGGGATGCCCGCCCTCCTTTCCGGCTCGACCCAGATTGCGGTGATCGGCGGCTCCAACGCGTTAGGGGCCGCTGTCGAGGGCGCCGATCTCGAGGTCATCGCGGTGCTGACACCCGTCTACCCCTACCAGTTCATGGTCCCGGCGAGCATCCAGACCCCTGACCAGCTCAAGGGCAAGAAGGTCGGTGTTAGCTCGATTGGCTCGTCGTCGGACGTCGCTACCCGCGTCGCGCTGAAGAAGATGGGGCTCGACCCGACCAAAGATGTCACCATCGTTGCCGTAGGCTCGGCCGCCAACCGCGTGGCGGCGATGTACTCCGGAGCCATCCAAGGTTCGGTGAACCAGCCGCCAGATTCCGTGACCATGGAAGCCAAGGGCTTCCACTCGATCCTCGACATGGCCGCTGCCAAGCTGCCCAACGCCAACACCGGCGTGGTCGTCGAAAAGAGCTGGGCCGCCTCTCACAAGGAAGTCGTCCAGAAGTTCATCGACTCATTGGTCCAGGCCTCGGCGAGGATCCGCAAGGACAAGGCTTTCACCGTCGGCGTGCTGATGAACTGGCTCAAGTCGAACGACACCGCCGGGATGCAGGCGACCTACGACTACTACGCAAGTGAGATCATCCCCGCGCTGCCCTATCCCCGGCCGGAGCAGTTCACAGACGCACTGACGGTGCTCGCCACGCGCAACGCCAAGGCGAAGACGTTCGACATCGGTAGCCTGCTCGACCCCAGCTTCGTGCAGAGCGCGGATTCCAGGGGGTTGTCTAAATAGCCGTTTCCCGGTCTGGCCTTGCCGAGCTCCGCCGCGACCTCGTGCTGGCCAACCGGATCGTCTGCCGAACCGGCCTTTCGAGCGCATTTGGGCACGTGAGCGCCCGCCTCCCAGGCACCGATAGCTTCCTGATCCCAACCCGGGCCAGCCCGGCCCTGGCGGACGAAGGTCGGCTCCTGACCATGGACCTCGAGGGCCGTGTATTGGAGGGCTCGGGGACCCCCAACACCGAGTTTTGGATCCATGCGCGCACCTATGCGGCCAGGGCGGACGTGGGCTCAGTTGTGCACGTGCACCCGCCGGCCTGTGTGGTGCTCGGACAGTTGGGGACCACTGTGCGACCCTTGCACAATTCGGGGGCGGCGCTTGGCGCCGACATCCCGCTCTATGAGCGGGCGGGCCTGATCCGCAGCCGCGAACTGGGCGACGAGGTCGCCGCCACCCTCGGCCGCCGCCGAGCCATGCTCCTGCGCGGGCACGGGGCTAACGTGGTGGCCGAAGAGCTGCACAGGGCGACCGTGATGGCCTGCTTTCTGGAGGAGGCGGCCGAGCTGCAGCTGCGGGCGCTCGCGGTGGCAGGCCGAGCGGGTGAGGGCATCCGCTTCTATGACCAGGAGGAGTGTCGGCTGGCGGGTGAGCAGATTGAGGCCACCGGACCGGTCGAGCGCGCCTGGGACTACTATTCCGCCTTGGTCGCCGGCAGGTTCTGAGACCCAGACGCCGGGCGCCGGCGGATTCGGATCAGGAACCAGGCCAGGTAGTAGAGTGCCGGAAGCGCCACCGCCGCCAGGCGAAAGGTGGCCGGGATGCCGACCAGTGCGGCCAGCGCGCCGCCAAGGGGAGGAGCCAGCATGCTCCCGGCGTCCAAGCCGGCGTTGTAGACCCCTGAGCTCATGCCGGCGCTGTTGCCGGGATGCGAGTGCTCTTCGGCCACTGCGGTGGCGGTTGTGACCCGGATCAGGCCACGACAGATTCCAAGGAGCGCAAACATAGCCAGCAGCCAAAGCTGGCCTGAGAAGAGCGAAACTCCCACCACCGCCAGCGCCATTGCAACCACCGCGCCGTGGTTTATGGGGGCTGGGTCGAGGTAGCGGAAAAGGCCGACGGCCCCGAACCGGATCCCGGTGGCGGCCAGGGAGTTAACCGACTTCAGTAGTCCGATGAGGGCGAGCGGGACGCCGATCCCGACCGCGTAGATGGGGAAGAAGGCGCCCAGTAGGTCGCTCACGAAGTTGAGGTAGAAGACGAGCAGGGTCGCCAGCCAGATGATAGCCGGCAGAGCCAGCAAGGCGGCAACTGCCGTCCCGCCCCAACGCCGCCGCTCGCGTGCTGGCTGCGGTCGGAGGGCGGCCGCGTCGAGCGCCAGTGCCAGGCTGAGCGCGGTGGCCAGCAGTCCGACCCCGCCTGAGATCCAGAAGGATGGGGAATAGCCGAAGCGCGCGATCGCCAGCGCTCCCAGCGGGGCCCCGATCGCATAGCCGGCGGAGATGGAAGCGGTGTACCAGGCCATGGTCGCCACCGCGCGACGCTGATCCTGTCGGAGGTCGATCAGAATCGCGAGCATGAATGTGGTGACGAGGCCGAAGGCGAAGCCGTGCCCGGCCGCCAGTACAGCCTGAAGGTCCCAGCTGCCGGTCAAACCGAGGCCCATCGTGGTCAGCGAAAAGGCCGCCAGGGCGGCAGTGGTGAGCGAGCGTCCGCGGTCCATCCGGTACCACGCGCCGCCCGGGATCCTCGACAGGATCTGACCAAGGCCAAGGGCCGCCACAGCGGTGCCCACGAGCGGCAGCGAATATCCGAGCGCGTGGAGGTTGAGCGGGAGAGTCAGCTCCAAAGAGCCTTGGCTGGTGGTGATCACCACCGCCAGCGCGTAAAGCAGTCGGGTGTCTCGCCGGACCAGGCGCGAGGGCTGTTCAGACACCCATCAAAGGTATGAACATCGTACCCTGCTCAGCCTATGGGTAGTAGAGTTGTGCGTCAATGGAGCGGCGCCGCCTGATAGTCGGCATTTCGGGATCGACGGGGCCTCACTATGGCGTAAGGCTGCTGGAGGTCCTCCGTCAGAAGACCGAAGTCGAGACACACCTCATCCTCAGCTCGACGGCCCGTAAGACCATCGAGTACGAGATGGAGCGTGACCCCGACTCGGTACTGCAGCTGGCCGACCACGTTCACGACGAGAAGGACATCGGCGCCGCCATCGCCAGCGGCACCTTCATCACGGCCGGGATGGTGGTCGCACCTTGTTCCATGAAGACGCTCTCGGCGATCGCCAATAGCTACGCCGACAACTTGATGGCCCGGGCCGCGGACGTCTGCCTGAAGGAGCGGCGGCGGCTGGTGCTGGTGGTGCGTGAGACGCCGCTGCACCTCGGCCATCTTCGTCTGATGACGCTAGCGACCGAGGCCGGCGCGGTCATCCTGCCTCCCGTCCCGGGCTTCTATCACCGACCGACCACCGTGCAGGAACTCATCGACCACACTGTGGTCAAGGTGCTGGACCAGTTCGGCATCCATCTGGACCTGATCGGCCGCTGGGCCGGCTTGGAGCCGTCTGGCACCCGCCCGCCAAGCTGAGGAGGAAGAAACATGGCTGGTCGCGTTTTCGTTCGCGGACTGGAGGGTGAGAAGTACAACCTCAAGGCGTCCCGCCAGGAGCGCCTGAGCGCGCCCCACGTGATCTCCGAGGAGGAGCGCAGCTGGCGCGACGAGAAAGCGGTCGGCCATGAGGACTCATCGCCTCAGTCGCGCGCCAAGTGGATGATCGGCCCCGGCGACGAACCCTTCCTGTCGCAGTCCATCCAGTGCCACTTCGTGGCCATCGACCCAGGGGGATCCAACGGCGGCCACGGCCATCAGAATGAGGCCGCCTTCTACATCATCCAGGGCGAGGGTTACGAAGTCCACGACGGCAAGAGCTATGACTGGAAGGCGGGCGACCTGGTGGTCGTCCACAATGACTCCAAGCATCAGCATTTCAACCGTAGTCAGACAGAAACCGCCCTGGCGATCGTGGTCAAGCCGAAGGCGCAGTACATCTTTCTCGGCCTGACGCAGCAGGGCAAGGGCACCACGATCCCGGACGGCGAGGAAGACCGCTTCGGGCCGCGCGAGGACTGGAGTCGGCTCTGGACGCCGGGCGCGGAGTCAAAGCGCAAGATCATCTCCTCGGCGGACGAGCCCTGGACCGTCACGCCCGACGGCAGGATCAAGTGGCTGGCCAACGCCGAGATGGACGTGCGGCTTTTCGCCACGGACGTTTTCTTGCAGGAGATCCCAGCTGGGGGTCGCAGCGCCTGCCACTGGCACATGGGCGACGAGATCTTCTATGTCCTCGAGGGCGCCGGGCGCACGCTCGAGTGGCAGGTCGAGGCCGACATCGACGATCGCTACTACGCACGCGTGGCGAAGGAGCCCACGGAACACCAATGGCAACAGGGCGATGTCATCTGGGTGCCCACCAACACGGTCCACCAGCATGTCGCCGATTCCGCTAAGGCGACCCTGCTTGGAGCACAAAACCGGGTCTTCAAGCTGCTCGGCTACGACGCCGTCGTGTATCGAGAGCACGCGCCCGAGTGGGACGCGCAGGAGGCCGCCGGGCGCCGCTCGGCCTGAGATCGGCGTGACCCTCATCCTCTCGAACGAGGAGATCGAATCGGTCCTCGGTATGGCTGATTGTGTGGAGGTCTTGGAGCGCCTCTACCGGGAGCTCGCAGATGGCCGGGCCCTGGTCCGCCAGCGCTCGGACATCATCGTGCCCGGCCCGGAGCCGGGCACGGTCTACGGCCTCAAATCCATGGACGGCGTTTCTCCGGCCTGGGAGGTGGGGGCCGTCCGAATCAACTCAGATCTCCTGCACTGGCCGGTCCGCAACGGCTTCACGCGGCGCGAAAAAGTCCCGGCCGCGCCGGGCGGTCGCTGGGTGGGGCTAGTACTCCTCTTCAGCAGCCGGACCGGAGAGCCACTGGCCATCCTCCCAGACGGCGTCATTCAGCGCATGCGGGTAGGCGGAACCGGCGGCTTGGCCGTGCGCCACTTGGCTCGAGAGGACGCTTCCGTGGCCGCCATCCTAGGCTCTGGCTGGCAGGCTGGCGCCGCCCTGATGGGCGCTCATGCCGTGCGTCCTCTGCGCGAGGTCCGCGTCTACAGCCCCAACCCTGAGCATCGCGAAGCCTTCGCTCGGGAGTGGGAAGAGAAGCTCGACTTGCCCGTGCGGTCAGCACGCAGCGGGCGCGAGGCAGTGGCCGGAGCGGACATCGTGCTGGCCGCCACCAACGCTCTGGAGCCGGTCTTCGAGGGGGCGTGGGCCGAAGCCGGCATGCACCTCGGTTGTGTACGCCAGCATGAACTCGGCGAGGCGGTACTGCGGCGGGCGGCCGTGGTCGCAGTCAATGCCCACGAAGGCATCCCGCAGCACCTGATGCACCCCGAGGTGAGCCAGCATGCCGAGCTGAGCGGCGGTCGGGGCTGGACCGGTGTGGCCTCGGACATGGTCGAGGGGAGGCCGCTCCTAGCCGAGATCGTCGCCGGGCGTGGTCCCAGGCGGACCTCCCCAGACGAGATCACCGTCTTCCTAAACAATATCGGCCTGGGTGCCCAGTTCGCGGCAGTGGGGGCCCACGTGCTTGAGCGAGCGCACGCCCGCGGCTTGGGCAGGGAGTTGCCCACCGAGTGGTTCACCCAGGACGTCCATCCCTAGGGGTGCACGTCCTCCGTGAACCAGTGGTCGGGAAGATCGCGGCCGACCCCCAGTTCGCGGGCCTTGCTGAGGACCACGGCCCCAACGGCAGCAAATTGCAGGCCGAGGCCGATGTTGTTGACAAAGATGGTGACCTCCTCGTCGCCCTGGCGTCCGGGCACCTTGCCGCTCAGCAGGTCGACCAGGTCTGGATAGCTGTGGACCGCCTGGCCCCGCCACCAGCCCTCCTCGGCTTCCGGCGAGCGTTGACCAGCCGCCATCATCATCTGCTGCTTGAGCTGGCCGCGTGTATGAAGGAAGACCCGGCCCCGGGCCAGGAAGGCGGCGTCCACCTCCTGTGTCTTGACGGTACTGAAGTGCATCCCGGGACGGATCCAGGCCTCCGTCAGCACCGGGCTCATGGAGTTGGTGGCGGAGAAGACAACCGCGGCGGGCGCCACCGCCGCGGCGGCCGAGGCCTCTTCGACCACCTCTGCCGAGACCTTGCCGGCCATCTTCTCGCGGAAGGCGCGCCGGTGGTCCGGGTCCGGGCTATAGACATGCACTCGTTGTGGCCTGAGCACGGCGTCCAGAGCGAGAAGTGCACTCTCGGCCTGCCAGCCGCTCCCCAGCAGCGCGACCTCCCGGCAGTCGCGCGGTGCCAGCTCGCGGGCGGCCAGGCCGCTTGTCGCGCCGACTCGCAGATGCTGGATCACGCCGTCCGGCAGAATTGCCTCGGGCAAGCCCGTTTCGGGATCGAAGAGATAGATGAGGCCGACCCAGCGGCCCTTGGCGCGCGGCAGCTTGACCCGTCGGCGGGCATCTCCGATCAGGGGGTACTCGAGCACGTCCGAGTTGACGCGCAGCGCCTGGATGCCGCCCCGGATCACTCCGCCCATCTGCTTGAAGCTGTAGACGTGCTCTTCATCCAGGGCCAGCATCGTATCGATCCGCGGCGTGCCCACCGCTTCGCCTCCGGCCATGGCCCGGTACATCTTCTCGAGCGCGGCGAGGCAGTCCTCGATGCTGAGCAGGGAGGCGATCTCCTGGTTGGTCAGCAGCAGCATCAGGGCTTGAACTCCTGCCGGAAGAACTCGGGGTCGACCTCGGTGCCCAGCCCTGCCTCACGCGCCCGCCGGTAGACCAGGTCGGTGACCGCGGCGAACTGCACGCCCAGGCCGCTGCTGCCGCCGCTGCCGCCGCCGGCGAAGAGCGTGACCCAGCCCGGCTCGCGGTGAAATCCCTGACTCAGCACTTCGCCCAACTCGACCAGCTTGTGCTCCACTCGCACCTTCCTTTCCTGGGCCATCCGCATCTCCCTGGGCTCGAAGCCGGGCGGCGCGTGGTGGCTGGGCCTTACGCGGGCCCGGACCACCACTCTATCCGCGCGCTCCAGCGTGCGCGAATCGAGCTCGCGCCCTTGGATGGAGTTGACGTGAGTGTCGGCGGAGAGCCAGCGGCCATCCACCACCGGCTCCAGAGCGTTGGTGGCGAGTATCCAGAGCCGCCGTCCCCGGAGAGCCTCGGCGGCCCTGGCCACGGGGACCAGCTGGAGGCGGCCCTGGGCCTGGAACTCACGGCAGAAGGCTTCCCGGTGTTCCCGGTTGGGGCTGTAGACAAAAAGGCGGCGCAGCCCCGGCAAGGCCTCGGCGAGCCCCAAGACCTGCGCCCCCGCTTGCCAGCCGCTGCCTACCATGCCGCCCTCTTCGACGCCGGGCGGCACCAGCTCGCGCACCGCCAGGGCGCTGGTTGCCCCGACGCGGGTTCGCTGCAGGAACCCGTCCTGGACCAGGGCCAGCGGCTCCAGGGTGTCCATGCTGAAGAGGAGCACCATGCCCACCCAGCGGCCCCCGGGCGCGGCCGCCAGCTTCTCGCGGCGCCAGCCAGCCTCGCTCCGGGTCTCCTGGATCAGGTCGGAGGTGATCCGGATGGCGTGCAGGCGCCGGCGGGCGAGCCCGCCGTCCATGGACTTGAAGAGGTAATAGCGGTCGGGGCCGAGTGGCGTGTAGGTGTGGGAGCGGGGCCGCTCCACCGCCGTACCCTCGGCCAAGTCGCGGAAGGCCTCCTCGAGGGCGGCCATGCAGTCACCCATGGTCAGCACCTGCATCACGTCGCGGTTGGTCAGCAGCAGCATCAGCGCAGGCCGGGGAGCCAGCGGGGCACCAGGGAGCGGTAGGCCTGGTACCCGGCCCCGAAGAGCCGCTCCAGACGTTCCTCGTCCTTCTTGACCTGGTTGGAGAAGTGTCGCCAGCGCTCCAGCAGCAGGAGCCAGCCCAGCGGCGAGCGCAGGCTCAGTGCCAGTCCGGCCGCGAAGACGAGATGCCCCAGGTACATGGGGTTTCGGGTGAGAACGTAGGGACCGGTCGTGACCAACCGCTCTGGCGGTTTCGCAAAGCCCGGGCCGCCGCCGCCCAGCCGCGTCCGGTAGTCGCCGCAGAGCCGGTACTGGATGTATCCCCAGGCCAGCAGTGGCAGGAAGCGCGGGTCGAGGCGAGGCCGTTTCCGCCGCCGCACCGCCTCGGCGCCCAGCAGTAACGCGGGCCAGATAAAGAAGGTCTGGTTGGAAGAGGACGCGGCAAAGCGCCTCATGGCGAGACGCGTCGCGGAAAGGCGCGGCCAGCTCGCCGGACGCACCCAGACCTTGATCGTCAAAAGAGGCGAGCGACGACGGATTGCCCCAACAGTACCGGCGTCGTCTTGGCGATGATCAGGTTGGCCAGCTCGACGTCCACCGCCGAGTTGCTCTGGTCGTCGGAGAAGGCGAAGTGAACCGCATGGCTGTTGATTCCGCCCTGCTTGTTGACAGCCCCCTCACTCAGTTGGAGGGCCGTGGTCTCCTCCTTGCCAAGCAAGGTCGCGGTCCCGCTCTGGGCCAGGATCACGGTAAGGCACCGTGATGCGGATTGAACCTCCCTTTTCGGCGAATGAAACCAGCCCGGCATTGAGGCCTCGCGGAGATTGACGCCGGCTTGACGCTGTGCCAAGATTTGAGCATTGGTCTGATATTCGTACCCTTGGCGCGATCCGTCAAGGGGTGGAGGTGCAACGGATGGCACTCGAGGTGAAGACGACTTCGCCCTTGAGTTCTAAAGACGCTCAAGTTACCCCGGAGGACACGCGCTCGTTGAGAGGGACCCTGGACTGGATGCGGCGGAACGGAGTGCTCTTGGAGACCGACGTCGAGATTTCCGGCGACCTCGAGTTGACGGGCGTGCAGAAGCACCTCGACGGCAGCCTACCTCTGCTCTTCAAGAACGTGAGGGGCTACCCGCACAGTCAGGTCGTCACCAACCTCTTCGCCAACATGCAGATCCTCGATGCACTCTTCGGCTGGGAGACCCCCCAGGCGCGCACCCGGAAGCTGGCGCACGCGCTCACACACCCGATCCCGCCTGAGGTCGTGTCCTCGAAGGAGGCACCCTGTCAGGAGGTCGTGATCACGGACGACCTCGATGTCAACAAGTACGTGACGCCGATCCGTCACACTCACCTCGAGTCAGAGTTGACGATCGGCAGCGGTAACAGCGTGGTCGTGGGTGACTACTTCCACGGCGGCAGCCACATCGGCTACAACCGCATGAACTTCCGGTGGGGCAACATCGGGACCTTCCAATCCGCACCCGGCTCGCACATGTGGCAGGTCATCACCGAGCACTACAAGGATGAAAAGGGAATCCCGATCACGATGTGTTTCGGTCTCCCGGCGGCCTGCACGCTGATCGCCGGTGGCGGCTTCGACTACGTGGTGCTGCCGCGCGGCGCCGACGAGCTGGGCGCGGCCGGCGCCGTGCAGGGCTTCCCAGTCCGGCTGGTCAAGGCGAAGACCGTCGACGCCTGGGCCGTCGCTGACTCGGAGATCGTCCTCGAGGGCTATCTCAAGCCGCGCGACAAGCGCTACGAGACCAAGGAGGCCGAAGACCACGACACGCAGGGCCGCTACCACTTCCACCCCGAGTGGGCGGGTTACATGGGCAAGGCCTACAAGGCGCCCACCCTCCACGTGACCGCCATCACCATGCGCAAGCGCGAACTCAAGCCGATCATCTATGCGCTCGGCGTGCACATGCTGGACTGCCACAACATCGACAGCACGGTTCGGGAGTCAGCCATTTTCGAGCTCTGCGAGCGGCTGCAGCCAGGCATCGTGCAGGACGTCAACATCCCCTTCTGCATGACCGACTGGGGCGGTTGCATCATCCAGGTCAAGAAGCGCAACAAGATCGAGGAGGGCTGGCAGCGCAACTTCCTGTCCGCCGCGCTCACCATGAGCCAGGGCATGCGCCTCGCAATCGCGGTCGACACCGACGTTGATATCTACTCGATGGACGACATTATCTGGTGCCTGACGACGCGCGTTAACCCCCACACCGACATCCTCAACCCGATTCCGGGCGGAATCGGCCAGACCTTCCAGCCCGCCGAGCGAATGACTGCTGGCGACAAGGAGTGGACGGCATCCAATACCCGGTTCGAGGGCGGCATGGGGATCGATGCCACCGTCGCCTTCGGGTACGAGAACGACTTCATGCGACCCGTCTATCCAATCGACCGGGTGGATGTCTCCAAATGGTTGAGCGCGGACGATGTCGCCATGGCCAAGAAGCAGATGCACGGATGGGTAGAGTCGCTTTCGAGGACCGGTCGTTAGAAGCTTTGGGGCCCGCTGAGGACGGGACCGCGCCGCTTGCCGGGCTCCGAGCCCTGGACGCGACAGGGGAACTCGGTTGGCTGGTGGGCAAGATTCTGGTCGATGTCGGTGCAACGGTTCTGAAGGTCGATCCGCCCGGCGGCGATCCCGGGCGGGAGCGCCCGCCTTTGATCGGAGGCCCAAACGGTCAAGCGTCGGCGGCTTGGATCGCCTTCAACGCGGGCAAGCGCCGCCTCGACCTTGACCTTGGTTCTGAGGAAGGCCGCGAGCGCTTCCTGGACCTTGCTGAGAGTGCCGACTTCGTCATCGAGAGCGAGGCCCCCGGTCGGCTCGAGGAGCTGGGAATCGGCTGGCCGCAGCTCTCGGCGCGGAACCGAGCGCTCGTGATGACCTCGGTCACGCCTTACGGGCAGGACGGGCCGCTCGCCAGCGTTCCTGCCTCTGATCTTGAGCTCATGGCGGCGGGCGGCGCAGTCTGGCTGACCGGCGACCCGGACCGACCGCCAGTCCGGATCACCCTTCCCCAGGCCGCTTGCTGGGCCGCAGCCTATGCGACGATCGGGACGCTGATCGCTCACCATCACCGCCGAGTCACCGGACGCGGCCAGCACGTAGATGCGTCCGCCCAGTGTGCGGTCCTGCCCACCCTGGTGCATGCACCGACGTTCTGGGAGATAGTGCACGAGAACCCGCAGCGGGCGGGTCCGTTCCTGGTCGGCCGGAACGCGAACGGCGCAGGCATACGCAACATCTGGCCGTGCCGCGACGGCTACCTCACCTTCGCCATCTACGGGGGTGCGGCGGGACGGCAGTCCAACCGCGGACTCGTCGAGTGGATGGCGGAGAAGGCGATGGCTCCCCGGTTCCTCCTCGACATCGACTGGGAGAGCATCGAGGTGGCGAGCCTGTCACGCGAGGACGTCGAGGGGATGGAGGCGGCGATTGAACCTTTTTTCGAGAGCATCACCAAGCGCGAGTTCCTAGAGCAGGCGGAGGTTAGGCGCATGCTCGGATACGTGGTGGCGACTGCCGACGACATCGCCACCGACCCGCAGCTGTGGGCCCGCCAGGCCTGGTCCGACGTCGAGGTGGCCGAGATCGGGCGGACAGTGCGCTTGCCGGACGGGTGGCTGCGGATTGACGGCCGCCGCCACGGCGTCGGTCCAGCTGCCGAGATAGCCCATTGAGTGCCACCGTCGAGGAACCGGGGCAGTTCCCTCTGGCCTCCAGCGAGCGCCGGGGTGCTCTGGCCGACCTCCGGGTCGTCGAGTTCGGTGGTTTCGCGGCGGGTCCGGCGATCGGGAAGCACCTGGCCGACCACGGAGCCGAGGTGATACGTGTGGAGAGCCGCTTACGCCTCGATGGCTTTCGGACCAACTATCCGCCGTACAAGGGCAACATCCCCGGCGTCGAGCGAGCCGGCATGTTCGCAATCACCAACAACAACAAGCTGGGTGTGACCCTAAACCTGAAGTCGAAGGATGGCCGCCGGCTGGCGGTGCGCCTGATCGGGCGGGCGGACGTGGTGATCGAGAATTTCACGCCCGGGACGATGGAGCGGCTGGGGCTCGGCCACGATGAGATGAGCGCGCGTAACTCCAGGCTGATCACCATCAGCACCTGCAACCAGGGGCGGACCGGTCCGCACGCCAGCCGCGCGGGCTTCGGGACGCACCTGACCTCGCTCAGCGGCTTTACCCACCTGACCGGCTGGCCGGATCGCGCGCCCTCGCTTCTCTGGGGGCCCTATATCGACTACATCGCGGTCGCCTACGGGGCGGTCGCCGTCCTGGCCGCCCTCGAGCTCCGCGAGCGCACCGGCCGGGGTTGCCACGTCGATCTCTCGCAGTACGAGGCGGGCCTGCAGTTCATGGCACCTGCGCTCGTTGAGCACTTCGCAACCGGCGCCATTCACGGTCGCATGGGGAACCGCGACGAAGTAGCAGCGCCACATGGTGTGTTCCCGTGCGCCGGAGACGAGCGGTGGTGTGCCATCAGCGTCCACGACGATGGTGAATGGGTGCGCTTGCGCGGCGCGCTAGGCGAACCCGAATGGATGCTCGATCCGCGGTTCACGACCGCTGCCGGCCGGAAGGCGGGCGAGGTAGTGCTGGAAGAGGGCCTCGCCGCGTGGACGTGCGAGAGGTCTCGCGACGAAGTCGTTGCCAGCCTTCGCTCGGCCGGCGTGCACGTGGCCCCTGTCAACGACATGCGAGACCTGTTCTCTGACCCACAGCTCTCTCACCGGCGTGCATTCCGGCCTGTCGAGCACCCCGTCATTGGCCTCCACTCGGTCCCGGGCCCGGCGTTCGAGCTTTCGGAGACGCCCGCCGTCATTGAAACCGCCGCGCCGACACTCGGCCAGCACAATCGCCAGGTGTTTGGCCGCCTGCTTGGAGTCTCTGATGCGGAGTTGGACCGGCTGGAGGAGGAGGCGGTTCTCGAGTGAGGTCAGAGCGAAACGATGAGCCCGCGCGCGCGAAGGACCTGGACGAAGTCGAGCGGCGAAAGGGCGAGCACTTGACCGTCGCGGCCTACGAGGACGTCGAAGCGAAGATGGGCCCCGGCTGGGGCGACGTTCACCTTGTCCACGAGGCGCTACCGCGCACAGATCTGTCGAAGGTTGATCTGTCCGTCGATTTCCTCGGGCGTGGCCTTCGCGCGCCTTTGGTGATCGCTGCGATGACCGGTGGCCACGCCATGGCCGCGGAGGTCAATCGCGCGCTGGCGCGCGCCGCCGAACGGCACGGGTTGGCAATGGGTCTTGGCAGCCAGCGCGCCGCTTTGAGAAAACCAGAACTGGCACACACGTACGCGGTCGCGCGCGAGGCGGCTCCAACCGCGTTTCTGATCGCGAACATCGGAGCTGCCCAACTGGTCGCGCAGGCGAAGGGCGCGCCGATCGGTGAACCCGAGCTCCATGCCGCCATCGAGATGATCCGGGCAGATGCGCTCGCGATTCATCTCAACTTTCTCGAGGAGTCGGTCCAGACCGAGGGCGATCGTCGCGCAAGCGGAGTGCGCGAGGCTATTGCCCGGGCTGTCGCCTGTTCATCGGTGCCTGTGATCGCCAAGGAGACGGGCGCCGGGATCGGACGGGAGACGGCGCTCGAGCTGGCTGGCGTCGGCTTCTCCGCTCTGGATGTCGGAGGCCTGGGTGGCACCAGCTTCGCGTCTGTCGAGGCGGTGCGTGCTCGCTCCAAGGGTGACATGCGTGGGATGCGGATGGGAGAGGTCTTCCGCGACTGGGGAATGCCCACCGTGGTGTCAATCCTCGCGGCAGGGAAGGCTGGCCTCCCGATCATTGCTACCGGTGGCGTACGTAGCGGCCTCGACGCGGCGAAAGCTCTCGCTTTGGGCGCCAGCGCCGTCGGCGTCGCCCGACCTCTTCTGACCGCCGCCCTAGAAGGCGACGAGGCCGTCGATGCATGGATCGCTCAGTTTCTGGATGAGCTGCGAGTGGCCGCTTTCCTCACGGGCTGCACCTCGATCAACGAGCTCAGATCGGTCGCGCGGGTGGTCACCGGCGAGAGCCGTCGCTGGCTCGACGACCTTGGTTACTCGACAGGCTTACGGGGGTCCTATTGATGCCACATCGCATGGAAGCGGACATCCCGCGTCCGCTCATGCAGCGGCTGGACGGCGAGTCTCTGGAGCACAAAGTCGGCGACACCTTCCTGTTGATCAGTGTCGGCGAGACTGGCTGGCCGCACGTCGCAATGCTGAGCGTGGGTGAGGTGCTCGCAATCTCGGAGCGACGGCTGCGTCTGGCACTGTGGCCAGGGAGCCACACCACACTTAACCTGCGGCGGACCGGACTCGCGACGCTGATGGCGGTCGTACCGCCCACGACCTATTACCTTCGCCTGCGCTCTGAGCCCCTTCCCGACATCCGCGTGGGAACGTCTCAGCGAGCTGTTTTCGAGGCCGTCCCAACCGAGGTGCTCGACGACTCGGTGGCCTACGCGGAGGTGACGTCCGGCATCCGGTTCACCCTCGCCGACCGCGATCGTTCGGTCGCGGACTGGCAAGCGACCGTGCGTGCGTTACGGGAGCCACTCACCCGCCGCTGATCCTCTCGCCGTAGGCCCACGAGGGCCGGATCCTACCAAACAGATCGGCTGCGGCCGGGCGCTGACTCCGGGTCCTTGCGCTGCATCACGTTGGGCTACACCAATGGACGACTCGGACAGCATCCTGCTCGCGGTTGCGTTCCTTTGCCTGGGGTGCCGCTAATTCACCACTGTGCCGTCGATGAAAGAGCATGCTCGAACCGAGGATGGTCGACCCAAGATCCACCTAGAGACCCGGCCGAAAAGTCGTTGTGACGATCGCAGCGCGGACTGAGAGAATCGTGGTGCCCGTCGAGATCCAGCAACCATCGCAGCAGACGTTGGAGAACGACCCCATGCTTGGACGGCGAGAGACGCAGAGCTCGATCTTCGACAGCGACCAGAGGTACCTCGGCCACGTTGGCGAAAAGACCTTCTACGGGTACCTGGCGCAGCACCGGCACGAGCTGTTTCGGAATGACGACTTTGCCGAGCTCTATCGGCTTGACTGGGGAAGGCCGAGCGTAGCGCCGAGCCTGCTCTGCACGGCCCTGGTCTTGCAGCACTACGCCGGCTGCTCGGATCAGGAGGCGGCAGAGTCAGCGGCCTATGACCAGCGCTGGAAGGTGGCGCTGGGAACAGGCGAAACCGAGAGGCCGTTTGCCAAGAGCACGCTGCAGCTGTTTCGAGCGCAGCTGATCGTGCACGAGAAGGCACGAGCGATCTTCGAAGCCAGCCTGGCGGCGGCTCGACGGGTAGGCCGGCTGAAGTCGGAGGGGCGGATTCGGGCGGCGTTGGACACGACCAACATCCTGGGCCGAGGGGCGGTCCGTGACACCTACAACCTGATCGGGGACGGGATCGTGAGCCTGAGCCGGCTGCTGGCCAAGGCAGTGGGCAAGCCGCTGAGGGAGTGGATGGAGGAGCACGACCTGGAGCCGTACTTGGCGAGCAGCTTGAAGGGAGTAGCAGCCATCGATTGGAGCGATGGCATCGAGAAGGAGGAACTGCTCGGAGCTTTGGTGGCTGATGCCAAACGAGTTCTTGAGTTGGGCGAGTGCCTGCGAGGCCAGTACCAGGAAGGTTCGGTCGAGGAGGAGCGGCTTCTTCGGGCGAGCGAGATTCTGAAGCAGGTTCTGCTGCAGGACGTGGCGGCCAGCCGGAGCGGGGATCGGATGCGCAAGCAGGTGCGTCGGGGAACCAGCAGTGAACGGATCGTCTCCGTGCACGACCCCGAGATGCGGCACGGGCGCAAGAGCTCGAGCACGCGCTTTGATGGACACAAGGCGGCGGTGGTGGCTGACGTGGAGAGTCAGCTGATCACGGCGGTGGATGTGATGGCTGGGAGCGCAAACGACCAGGAGGGCAGCCTGGGACTGATCCAGCAAGCAGAAGCGGCGACCGGGCTGAAGGTGGAGACAGCATTGGCCGATTGCGCCTATGGGAGCGCAGACAACCGGCTGGCGTTCGCCGCCGCCGGCATCGAGCTGCTGGCCAAGGTGCCGCGGGCGTCCAACGGCGAGTTCTTCGGCAAGGAGAAGTTCGTAATCGATCTGGAGAAAATGAGCTGCCGCTGTCCAGCCGGTCAGGAAACCTCCAAGCTGGTCAAAGCCGGCTATCAGACGGCCGCGGACGGCAACCGGCTTCGGCTGCAGTCATTCCAATTCTCAGCCTCGGTTTGCAACGCTTGCCCACTGCGCGGCGAGTGTTTCACGGAGAACGGGCATGGCCGGCAGATTCTCCTTCACCCGCATGAGGCCATGCTCCGAGCTGCGCGTGACTGGCAAGGCGGTCCCGAGTTCGACGAATTTCGCAAGCAGCGTCAGGTGGTCGAGCATCGCCTTGCTCGACTCGTCCAGTTGGGCATTCGACAAGCGCGCTATTTCGGTCGTCGCAAGACGTTGTTCCAAGTTCTCATGGCGGCAGCAGTTGCCAACTTGACCCTGATCGTCGGCTCCGACCGTGGTCGGAGCCAGATTCAGGGCGTCAAGAAGGCTGGATGGCCGCTCGCCACCTTAATGGCGGGTCTGTCCGACCTACTGCACCGCCTACAGACCATTTTTGGGGGCCCGGTACCGACCAGAGTCTGGGCCGATGGGTCACCCTCCTCGCCGCAGCCCGCCTCAGCCCATGTCTCCTGACGGCCGTTTCTCGGCCGGGTCTCTAGGGCGCACGCGGCCACTTCCGCTCCAGACCGGACCACCCCCTCGTCGCGAAGCGGCTTCAGTATCTGCGCCATGGCCGAGCGCAAGCGCCCCGGCCCAGCCTCTACCAGGCCGGCCCCAAATCCCCCCGGTTGCGCCTACTAACGATGATGATGCCCCTTCTCGTGTTTCGCTACGTCAATCGTCAAGAGGAGGTTCTCGACCGCCTTGTCCAACGTCATGTTATCGACTCGCGCGCTCTTCTCGAGATCTTCGATGATCAGATGATCCTGGCTTCCGTGGCGATCGTGCGGAAGCATGCAGCCGCAAGTGAGACACATGGAGTCCTCCTCAAGGTGTGATAACTAACCTGGCATTCCATGCAACTGAACCCGTCAACCTGGTTTTGCAGATCGGGCGGTCAATTGCTGGCCGTGGTCCCCAAGCTGGCCGCATTCTCGTAGTCAATCGGCGTCCCCACCGTGGCCAACCCTCTTTCGCGGGCGTGTCAACGACGGTGGGATCGTGGCCGAGATCACGCATGTGAGGTGCTGGCGGCGGCGACCTCCACGTCGTCCCGGTAGAGCTCATAGCCGCGGGTATACTCCATGACGCGGGCGACCTCTGAGACGAAACGCTCCTCATAGCCGGCGCGTCTCAGTAGGTGGAAGCCCATCTCCATACCCGACGCGATGCCGCCGGCAGTGATGATGCGGTCGGCGTCGACCACTCGGGCTCGGCTGATGATGCAAGCCGGCGCGATATCGCGCAGCCGGTCGATGGGCACCTTTCCGGGCGGTGCCGCCTCAGCCCGATCCGGCTCCTTGCGGTTGGTAGCTGGGATCCCATCGAGCAAGCCCATCGCGCCGTAGATCCAAGATCCGGTGCACACGCTCGTGAGGAGGGTTGATCCTGGCAACGAGCGTACGTAGTCGTGCAGGCGCAAGTTGTGCAACTCCTGCCGGGTCCCGAAGCCGCCCGGGATGAGGAACGCGTCCATGGAGGGGCTGTCGACAAAGCTGTAATTAGGCAGGACGGTGAAGCCGGCCTGGGCCTGCACGGGCCGGTTGGCGTCTGCAATCAGAAAGACATCCAGCTCGGGATCGAAGCGTCGAGCGACCGAGAAGACACCATAGGGGGCGGCAAAGTCGACGATCTCGGCGTCCTTAAATACGTAGATCCCGAGCCGAAAACCTTGGGTGGGATGAGTGGCCATAGCGCGAACCTCCGAACTCCAGATCTTTTGGACCGGCGAGAATCCGGCCCAGGCCCGTGCTCCGACGAGCGGCTAGCGGATATTGTCACAGGCCTGAACCAGCTGACTCGCTATAAACAACCCATGAACCCCGAACCGCTCAGTGAGTTGGAGCGAGTCCTGGTTGGGCTCCGGGACGCGACTCGCCGCCGCATCCTCGCGTCCTTTTATACGGACGAGCGGGAGCGGACCATCGACGAGGTGGCCGATGAGGTGGCTGTCCACCGAACCGTCGCCTTTCAGCATCTTGAGCGTCTGGCCTCGGCCGGCTTTCTCGCAACCGGCCAGAGGCGTGGTCGCCCCGGCGAACCCGCCAAGACCTACAGTCTGCTCGCCGGTCCGGTGGTGGCCAGCCTCCCGCCCCGCCGCTTTGGCGAACTCGCCCACCTCCTCGGCTCGGCGCTCGTCAGGGTTAGGCCTCAGGGCTCCCACGCAGTGCATGTGATCGGCCGCGCCTACGGTCGCGACCTGGCCGCAGGCACGCGCGGCACCGACGACGCCATGGGCAGATTGAGCCAGGCATTTGGCGCCACGTACAGGTTCGAGGGCGGCGCCGTGCGAGCGGTTCCTTGCGTCTTCAGGGAACCCTGCAGTTCTGCCCGCGCTGTGGTCTGCGCCTTGCACACGGCGATCATCGAAGGCGTCATGGACGCAGCGAGCGCGCCCTGCGCCGCGACGCCACTTGGGCCCGGTGCCGGCGGCTGCGGGTACTCGATCAAGAGAAAGAGAAACTAGTCGAGGCGCTTCACCTAAGACAATTGAAGGATGGACGTTGAAGTCGTTCGTAGCGGCGCGGAAGACCAACCAGCTCGTCAACATCCTTAGTCATCCGTCGCAGAGGTCCGTGGCGCTCGCTCGAGCTCGCTACCGCGATTTAGGTCGAGTGGTTCAAGCAAAAGGGCGCCTTCATGGCTCCATCGAGGACCTGCCACCAGCGGAGTTTGAGGCGGCTTACCATCGACAGCGGGCGGCGTCAGCCGTCGCCCGAAACCAAACCGCGAGCTCTCCAAGAAATCCAGGGCGGCTCAGCTTGCCGTCCAAGTCGACGACTCGGAAATCGCGACGTAGAGCTACTGACTCAGCCGTCGCAGCAGACGCGACGACGTGGCGATGCCGGCTAGGCAGGCGACAGCTAGCACCACGAAGTCCAGACTCAGATTACTCGGCGTACCAATCAGAAGCCCACGCAGGGCGTCGATCTCGTAGCGCAGCGGGTTGACCGTGCTCAAAACCTGCAGCCAACCAGGCATTACCCCAATTGGGTAGAGGGCATTCGAACCGAAGAACAGAGGCATGGTGATCGCCTGCCCGATACCCATGAGGCGATCCCGATTGAGCACGATTCCGGCGATCGTGAGCGAAAGAGTCGAGAAGAAGGCGGCCCCGAGCACGATGAAAAGGGCGGCGATCACATAGACCAGCGGATTGAGGGGCATGCGCACGCCGAGCAGAGCAGCCAGGACGACAACCACCGCCGCTTGAACTAGGCTACGAACGCTGGCGCCAAAGGCCTTCCCGGCAACCAAAGCCGAGGTCGGGGTGGGCGTTGCGAGCAATTTGGTCAGGATGCCTGCATCACGCTCCCAGATGATCTGGATGCCATAGAAGATGGCGACGAAGAGCGCTGACTGTGCGATTACTCCAGGAGCCATGAAGTCGAGGTAGGGTCTGCCGCCAGTGGGGATGACTCGTATCGATGAGAACGTCTCTCCGAAGATGACCAGCCACAGCGCCGGCTGTATGGCCCGGGTGTACAGTTCGGTGCGGTCGTGACGGATCTTCGCCACTTCGACCCAGCAGAAGGTGACGATCCGGCTGCCGAGCACGCGCCACCATGCCGGGGCGCGGCCACGATCAACCCAGGCGGCGCGCGGTCCGGCGTACTGCCCGTACATCTTTGAAACTCCCCCCTTCCTCTTCGAGCCGCTCCCCGGCGTGGTGGCGGAAAACGTCCTCGAGTGTCGTCAGCGGACCGAGGGCCGCCTTCAGTTCCACCGGTGTGCCGACAGCGCGAATCCGACCGCGGTGCATCAGCGCGAGGCGATCACAGAGCTGGTCGGCCTCCTCCATGTAGTGAGTCGTTAGCAGGATGGTCGTCCCAGCCTCTTGGCGGAGACTCTGGACCCGCTCCCAAACCTCTCCACGCGCAATCGGGTCAAGTCCGATAGTCGGCTCATCGAGGACCAGAAGCCGCGGCCGGTTGATCAGTGCCTGCGCCAACTCCAAGCGGCGAACCATCCCGCCTGAGTATGTCGCTACGAGCCGATCCTGGGCGTCAGCCAGGCCCATCAGCGCAAGGGCTTCGGACACCGCGTGCTTCCGATCGCGCCGTGGAAGGTCATAGAGCCGAGCGAAGAGCATCACGTTCTCCCAGCCGGTCAGCGACCCGTCCGCGGACAACTGCTGGGGGACATACCCGATGAGCCGGCGGACCGCCATCGTCTGCCGCACGACGTCGAGGCCGAACACGTTGGCTTGGCCTGAATCCGGAGGCAGCAGCGTCACCAGAATCCGAATCGTGGTCGTCTTGCCGGCCCCGTTGGGGCCCAGCAGTCCAAAGATCTCGCCTGAACGGACTTCGAAGCTAACGCGATCTACGGCCAGGACCTCCTTGAAGCGCCTAGAGATCTCGCGGATCTCCACGGCGAGGGTCTCTGGCTTATCAGTTAACGATTGCACCCGCGTCCAATTCGCGTGCCAATCGAACAAGCACCCTGAGGTTTTCGACAAGGCTCCGTTGCTGGCGGGGATTGAGGTCACGGCAGGCGAGTGCGACCGGGCTCCCAGCGAACACCCGATAATCCGTCAGCGTCCGTCGGCCGTCTGCAGTCAGCTCCACGAACACCCGGCGGCGGTCGGCGGTGTCGAGCGTCCTCACGATAAGGCTGCGCTCCTCGAGCTTGGCGAGGTGGCGCGTCAGCGACGGGGCGGAGATCTCGAGCGAAGCCGCCACCGCGCCCGCAGACCGCGGGCCATCCCGCAGTTGCCTGAGCACTCGTCGCTGAGAAAGGGTCATGCCAGTTGCCCGCCAGAGAGCCAGCAGTCGGGGCTCAACGAGACTGACGAGATCGGCGACGATCCGGACCACGTCGCGCGCGATAATGACCTCCGCCTGCGAGTTCACAGGATCTGGAGACGACACCCTTACCATCCAGCTAATTATTAGCCTTAGGGCAACTGATCGTAGAAGCTGTTTGAGATAGTGCGAGCTCTGATGGCCGCACCCCGCTGCCTGCTTCTCACGTTTTGCTCCACCACCACGATGGTTGCGCCGGTCCGACGGATCGCCCGCAGCAGCCTGGCCGGCTCAGCCGTCGCCGTGTCGCCGAGTCCGGCCGCCGGCTCGTCGCTCGTGATGGTACTGGCCGACCGCGTGGTCGTGATCAACGCCGGCCGTGCGATCGCCGACGGAACTGGGAGGGCGAGATCAGCTTCGCCGGCCGCCGCCTGCGCGGACTGCGCCCCGCCGCGGTGATGCGCGCCGCGTGGCCCAGGTCCCTGAGCGCCACCAGGTTTTCAGAGGACTGACCGTGGCGGAGAACCTGGAGCTGGCGCGTACGCGGTACATCTTGGCCGGCGCGGACTGCGTTCCCGGAGAGAGGAGAGACGCGAGCTCTTCCCTGCCCTCAAACACCGCCTGGCTGAACCCGCCGCGGCGCTCTCGGGCGGCCAGCAGCAGATGCTCGCGATCGCCCAGGGCTTGATGCTGAGACCACGCCTCCTGATGCTGGACGAGCTGTCGCTTGGTTTGGCTCCGCTGGCGGTGGGGGGAGATCTCCCGCCTGCTGGCCGAGCTCCAGGCGGACGGCGTTGCGGAGCTTCTGGTGTAGCACAACGCAAGGCAGAGCCTCGCCATCGCCGATCCCGCTTACGTGCTCGAGAACGGCCGGGTCGTCATCGACGGCGCCGCCTCCGACCTGTTTGAAAACCCCGAGGTCGAGAGCCGCTATCTCGGCGTGGTGGTGCGCTGAACGGGCCGGTGAAGCCGCGGCGACGACGACCTCGTCGCCCAGCTGCGGGCGCTGGCGTTTCTGGACTCATCGACAACCTCGGCAGCTGGTGGCCAACTGCTTCTCGGCCTGATCGCGGGCTCATCATCCACCCGGGCCGTTGGACCGGATTACGCTTTTCGCCTGGTGAGCCCAGCGCCCATCGGAGCCCGCGCCTTCCTGTTCACGCTGTTCGGCGACTACTGCCAGCCGCTCACGCCACACGGAGCATGGATCGGAGGTTTGATCAATCTGGCAGCGCTATTCAGCATCACCCCCGTTGCCTTGCGGTCCGCGGTCTCACGGATGGCGGCGGAAGGATGGCTGGTGGCGGATCGAAGGCCACCTCGCCCGAAGTACCGACTCACGAACCGGGGCAACAGTCTGATCGAAGAGGGCGTGAGGCGCATTTACGGGCAACAGGGAAATGGATGGGATGGCCGCTGGCTGCTAGTCGCCTACTCCATGCCCGAGAGCAGGCGTAACCAACGCGACCGTCTGCGGTCGGGCCTCAGTTTTCATGGGTTTGGGTCCCTTGGCAATGGTCTGTACGTGAGCCCGCGAGACCTGCGGCAAGAGGTGCTTAAGCTGGTCCAGACCCATGGAGTCGGACGACAGGTTACGGTTCACTTCGGCGAAGTCGAATGGCCGGAGCGTCCCGGCCATATCGTGAAGCGTGCCTGGGATCTGACTGTGCTGGAGAAACGATACGCAGCCTATGAGTCAACGAATCGAGCCGCCCTGGCTGAGGTGCGAGCTTTACAGAAAGCTGGGAAGCTGGATTCGCGGGAGGCATTCTGGCGCCGCTTCGCCTTGACCCATCAGCACCGGCACATGCTGTTTGGCGATCCAGATCTGCCCGCGGAGCTACTACCCAAACTATGGATAGGTCACGCCGCCAAGGGGATCTTTCGCGAGTACAACCTGCTGCTGAAATCGCAGGCTGAGCGGTACTATCTTGAGGTTGTGGGCGCCTGAACCTCTGGCTTATTTGCCTTTGAACTTCGGCTTGCGTTTCTCGCCAAAGGCCCTGATTCCTTCGCTAGCGTCCTCAGTCACAAAATTGGGCGCGATCGCCTCCTGCTCCAGGGCAAGGCCGAGGTCTAGGGGTGCCGCGTAGCCGAGCGTAGCCACAACCTTGGCGCGCCCGACAGCCTCTGCGGGGCCCTCCAGCGAGCCGACTCTCAAACTCCGTGCGCCCTGCAGGCACGCCGCGGCGTCCGGGCACCAGGCGATCAACCAGGCCTGCCACGTGAGCTTCCGCTGGCCTGACGGTGGTTGCGTTGACGATCATGTCCAAACCCTACGAGAGGCGAACCGGGCGGGGAAGCCTCTACGTGCCTCCAGAGCTGGGAAGAGGCCTAGGTTCACCTCCGGCCAGGACCCATCAGATAGTCGCCTTCTGATGCGAAGCGGAGGTCGCAGGTTAGGTCAACTCGAACCCGCCACCCAGGCGGTGGCCGGAGATGGCGGCGGCGACCAGCATGGGCGTGTTCTCCAGCTTCCGAAAGACGTCGTGAGCGAGGAGTGCCGTCATCGCCCGCTGGCAAGAAGGCTGCGTCATAGGTGTTGGCTGGCGGACAGCAAGCTCGATGATGCCGACAGCCATCGAAACATGAGTATCGATATTAGACGTGGCAACGCCACCGCGGACAACGGCTGACCTGGCCGCGATTCGTGACCGATGAAGGAACCTATGTTGGGAAGGGCTGAGCCAATGCTGACCACTTCTCACATCTGCCGGCCTTGCCGACTTGACCGCAGTGGCCGTGGAGACGATGGGCGGCCTGCGAAAACGGGGCCGGCGAGCTGAAAGGGCTGTTCAATCTAGGAGAGAAACGCGCGCAGCCGCAGGACGAGCTCTGAGGCGGCGGCGTCAGGATCGGAGCCCGCGTCTACGCCGGGCATGCCCAGATAGCGGGCCGCCACCTCTTCGCTGCCGGCCAACTCGGCGCCGGTCCCCTCCAAGACGATCCGGCCCGCCTCCATGACGTAGCCGCGATCTGCGATCTCCAGGCTCATGCGGGCGTTCTGCTCGACGAGGAGCAGCGTCGTCCCCTGATTGCGGAGGCGTGCGAGCACCTCGAAAATCTGCTGGACCAGGACCGGAGCCAGACCGAGCGAGGGTTCGTCGAGCAGCAGCAGGCGCGGGCGGCTCATCAGCCCGCGGGCGATCGCGAGCATCTGCTGCTGGCCGCCCGACAGCCGGGAGGCCTCTTCACTCAGCTTCACGCGCAGCGCCGGGAACAGGTCCTGCATGTGCTCTAGCCGCGCCTCAAGCTCGCCCCGGTCAAGTCGCCGGCGGACGGAGTAGGCGCCGAGGACGAGGTTGTCACGCACGGTCAGCTGGCCGAAGATCTGGCGGCGCTCGGGCACCTGAGCCAATCCCATGGCGACGATCTTGGAGGGCGCGAGGTCGTTCAGCCGGCGCCCGTCGAACCGCACCTCCCCCACGCTCGGGCGTATCAGGCCCGAGATCGCCTTCAGCAGCGTCGACTTGCCGGCCCCATTTGCGCCGACCAGGGAGACGAGCTCCCCTTCGCGGACTTCGAGGTCGACCTCGCGCACCACTTCAACTCCGCGGTAGCCTGCGGAGAGGTTGCGCACTTGCAGGGCCGGCTCGCCGGCGCTCAGCGGGTAGCCTCCGGCACCGCGCCCGAGTCGCTGGCGGAGCCGAGATAGGCCGCCAGCACGCGCTCGTCGGAGCGAACGGCCGCCGGCGAGCCGCTCGCGATCACCCGGCCAGCTTCCAGGACCACTACCTCGTCGGCGGTCGACATCACCAGCGACATGTTGTGCTCGACCAGCAGGACGGTGACGCCGGCGTCGCGTATTGCGGTGAGGAAGGAGGCCAGGCCCGCGGCCTCGCTGCCGTTCAACCCCGCGGCCGGCTCGTCGAGAAGGAGGACGCGGGGCCGCGCCATCAGGGCGCGAGCCAGCTCGAGCAGCTTCTGTGTCCCAACCGAAAGCGCGCTCGCGGCGTCGGCCGCTCTCGCCTCCAGGCCAAAGATGGCGAGCAAGCCGGTGGCCCGCTCGCGCAGGCGGGCTTCCTCGGCGAGGGCCGCCGGAAGGCCCAGGCCTTGTTGCCAGATTGGTGCCCGCGCCTGTAGGTGTCCACCAACCAGTACGTTGTCGAGCACTGTCATGCCTGCCAAGACGCGGGCCGTCTGGAAGGTGCGGATGAGGCCCATCCTCGCCAGTTCGTCCAGGCTGCGCCCACGCAGCGGGGCGCCGAACATGCGCACGTCGCCCGACTGTGGAGGGTAGATGTTGGTGATCACGTTGAAGAGTGTTGTCTTTCCGGCACCGTTGGGACCGATGACGGCGGTGATTCTTCCCCCGCGTGCGGTCAGGTCGACCTCAGAGATGGCGACGATGCCGCCGAAGGAGCGAGTCACGCGCCGGATCTCGAGTGCCGGTGCTGCATTCATGTCGCTGGCTCCCGGACCGACCGCGCGCGCACCCGCGAGCTGAGACGGCCGGCTCCCCGCGCAAGCAACCCGAAGATGCCGCCCGGTGCGTAGAGCAGGATGAGCACCAAGAGCGCGCCCTCCGCCAGCGTCTTGACCGCCGCCAGCGGCTGGACGAGGGTGGGCAGCGTGGTGATCAGGGTCGCGCCGAAGAGAGGTCCGACCAGAGTGCTCTGCCCGCCGACCACCAGCATTGTGACCATCTCCAAGGAGCGCGCTGTGCTTACCATCTCCGGCGAGAGAAAGTGGAAGTCGAAGGCGTACAGGCTACCGGCCAGCGAGGCGTAGCCGGCGCTGAGCATGAAGGCCAGGGTCTTGTGTAGGGAGACTCGGATGCCCAGAGCCCGGGCGGCCGTCTGGTCGGCGCGGATAGCCTGCAGCGCCCTGCCGAAATTTGACCTTGCCAGGTTCCAGCTGAGCACGAGGAGCGCGAGACCGACACCCCAGACCAGGTAGAAGTTGGCCGTGTCGCCGGCGAACTCGAGGGGTCCGATCGAGAAGCTGGGGACTCCGACCAGACCGGACGGGCCTCCCGTCACGTCGGTCAAGCCGACGACGAGCGAGTCGACCAGTAGCCCAAAGGCCAGCGTCGCCAGAGCCATGTAGAGCCCGCGGAGGCGGGAGGTCGCTAGCGCCAGCATCAGCGCCGTGAGCAAGGAGAGCGCCAGGCCGCCCGCAGTAGCCGCCAAGGCGGATACCTGATAGTGAGTTGTGAGGATCGCCGCGGTATAGCCGCCGATCGCCATGAATCCCGCGTTGCCCAGGCTGACCTGGCCGGTGAAGCCCATCAGCAGGTCCAGGCCGAGCACGGCGATGAAGAAGACCCCGGCCACGACGAAGCTCTGCAGGAGGCCGGTACCGTTAAGCAGCGACGGCGCCGTGGCGAGCAACGCCGCGAGCGCCGCCAGCAGGCCCCACCAAACACGCGGCCTGAGCACCACTGAGGCCGCGACCCGGTGCCCGGACGGCGGAGCGTCTTCCCGCGCAGCGGGTCGGCCGAGCATGCCGCTGGGTCGGAAGAGAAGGACGGCGAGCAACGCGACAAACGCCAGCGAGTTGGCGAACAGTGACGAGATGTAGCCGGCCGCGCCCTGCTCGAGGACGCCCAGGCTGAGCCCGCCCAGGACGGCGCCGACGAACGAGTCCATTCCGCCGAACGCGACTGCGATGAAGCCGCTGTTCGTGAAGTAGCCGCCTGAGTCGAATTCGAGCGAGGTAATCGGCCCCAGCACCATGCCCCCAACCGCCCCGATCGCCGCCCCGGCCGCGAAAGAGAGCAGGCCCATGCGGGCGACGTCGATGCCCATCAGGCTGGCGGCGTCCCGGTTCTCGGCGCAGGCGCGGAGCGCCTTGCCGAGTGTGGTGCGGGTGAGCGTGAACCAGAGGCCGGTGACGATCACCAACTCGGCGATGGCGATCCACACGTCCTGGGTGGGGAGGCGAAGCCCGAGTACCAGCCACGGTTGCTCGCCAGAGAAGCTTGGGATGGCGTAGGGCTGGCTCCCCCAGATCAGGAGGGAGGCGCCCTCGAAGATGGTGAGGAGGCCAGCGGTGAGAATGAGGAGGCCACTGGTCGGGAGACGGCGAATAGCCGGCCGCACGATCAGGACCTCGACGATGGCGCCCACGGCTGCCACCGCCAGGAGCGAGGCGGCGAAGGCCGCCGGCAGCGGCCAGCGCAGCTGAACTTCGAAGGTGTAGAACGCGAGCGCGCCGAGAACCACGAAGGCCCCCTGCGAGAGGTTGAGGACACCGCTGACCCGAAAAACCAGTGTGAAGCCGAGGGCGACCAGCGAGAAAACGGCGCCGGCGAAAACGCCGCCGAGAACGATCTCAACCGCTTCATGCACGGCGATGGCTCGCGGGGCGCCTTCCCGAGCTCACACCCGTCCTACGTAGGGGTGCCTCCGGGGCCGCTGACGGGCCGCCAAGTCCCCTGGGCCGGATCCCACTTGGTCACGATCGCCTGATTCGCGGAGAGGCCGCGTTGAGGCACGGCCACGAAGTCGTATTGGCCGTTGATGCCGGCGAAGCCCTGGAGCTGGTCGATGTAGTCGCGGACCTTGGCTCCGGAGGCATCGGCGCCGACCTTGTTGAGGGCGGCGATCACGATCAGTGCCGGGTCCCAAGCCAGCGACTGGCCGATGTCCGGCGTCACGCCTTGGGCCTTGAAGGCGTCGTCGTAGGTCTTGATTGCGGCCTGGACTTTGGCGTCCGATATCGAGCCGGCGGCGACCCATTCCGGCGCGGGGATCAGCAACTGCTGGGGCAGGAAGTCCTTGTATTGAGCCATCTGTGCGTAGGTCATGTTGCCGTCGGTGGTCGCGATCGGGATGGTCAGGCCGGCCTGGATCGCGGCCTTGAACACAGTGGCGATCGGGGCTCCAGTGCTCCATGCGATCAGCGCCTGAGCGCTGGACGCCTTCACGTGCGTCATCTGCGCGGCGACGCTGACGTCGGTCGGGTTGAAGCGCTCGTCGGAGACGATCTGGACGGAGCTGTTGGCGGGATCCGCGAGCACGCTCTTGATGCCGTTCAGCGCATCCTGGCCGGTAGCGTCGGTCGAGCTCAGCACCGCCAGCCTGGAGATCCCGGCACCACGTAGGTAGCTGATCAGAGCTTTGATCAGGTCGAGGGTTGAGACCGAGCCGGTCATGGCGTAGCTGCCGGCTTCCGGATGGATGCCCGGCGACATGCAATACATCACCGGCCCCGACTTGACAAGGGGCGCGATGGCGTTGCAGCCGGCGACCAGGGAAGGACCGATGAAGACCGGCACCTTCTTGGCGATGATCTGATTGGCCAGCTCGACGTCGGTGGTCGGGTTGCTCTGGTCGTCCTGCACAACGAAGTGGACGGGCCGCCCGCCGACTCCGCCTTGCTTGTTGACGACGCCTTCGAGGACCTGCAGGGCCTGCTGCTCCTCTTTACCGAGGAAAGCTGCTCCGCCGGTGACTGGCGCGATTACCTGCACGTCGAGGGGTGCCTTGGATTGGCTGCCTGTCTGGGTGCCGCCGCAGCCGGCCAGCGCCAGGGCCAGCCCGACGTAAAGCGCTGTGGTCCTAACGCGCATCCTAGATACCTCCGTAGAGCTAAGGTCTGAAGATAGTACCATCAGACAGCGTGCCGGGCCGAGCTTTGCCATCGTCTGACGGTGAACGGCGCCTCGGGTGGTTGGCTTCGTTCCGCGCCGTTAGGCATGAGCCATGACCATGCGTCACGTGGGTCCGGCTTTCGAATCAGAGCCGTCACAAACGGGCGGCGTCGGACCGTCCTAAATAGGGGAGTACCGATGATGTGGAATCCATATGAGAATCTGCCTCGCGCGGCGTCCTTCAAGGTTACGAGCCAGGATGTGCGCGACGGCGAGAAGATGCATGAGGCGCAGGTCAGCGGGATCTTTGGTGCTGGCGGTCAGGACATCTCACCCGCGCTCAGTTGGAGTGGCTTTCCAGACGGCACCAAGAGTTTCGTCGTGACGATGTTCGATCCCGACGCACCGACTGTCAGCGGTTTCTGGCACTGGGCTGTGGTGGATATCCCTGGCAATGTGACTAAGCTGCCGACGGCTGCCGGGGACGAGCGCGGCTCCGGGCTTCCGGCTGGCGCGTTCCAGCTACCAAATGACGCCCGCATGGCGCGGTACATCGGCGCTGCGCCTCCATCAGGTACGGGCAGGCATCGCTACATCCTCGCAGTCCACGCAGTGGACACCGAATCGCTTGGCATCGACCAGCAGGCCACGCCAGCGTTCCTGGGATTCAACCTTCTGGGACACACACTTGGCCGTGCCTTCATCACCGCGTGGTATGAGCAGCCCGCGAAGTGAGATGAGAGCCAACGCGCTTGACTGCAACCCTTAGGTTCCTCCACTTGAGCAGTCTCTAAACGCGAGTCGGCATGGCCCATTGCCATGCGGAGGCGGGACAAGCTAGGTGACCGGCACGCTCCAGACCGTTGCCGACATTCCTCGCGATTTCCATGGTCTACGGTTCATCGCTCTTCCTGACCGAGTTGCGCTCACATTACCCATTTTGAAGCACCGGTTCTCTTTACCGGCTCGACCCCGGCCTCGCGGCCACTAGGTGTGTTGTTACCGGCAGCTCTGAGTGCGGCCAGATCGGCTGATAACCGGACCATCCACTACATCGTCACCGGCCGCCAACCGACGGCCGTCGATGGCGATCTCATCCCAAAGTGGGCAACCAGATCCTGATCATCGGCGTCGTCGTGGCGGGCATCGCGGCGATAATTCGGCGGCGCCGCGACGCCGGCCCGGAAGAAGAACTAGACGACGAGGTCTAGGTCGGGTCGCGGTCGTACTTGATCGCTTCGAACAGCGTTCCGCATTTTCGGCAGCGGTACTGGAGCGTCATCGCCTGCGTGCCGAACAGCGAGATGACCTCCGCGTCGCGAGCGCTGCAGTGAGGGCAGCGAGGATCGGATCGAGGCTCGGCCGATCGGTCAGGAGTCTTTGGCTGCGGCACTGGATGGCGCGAACCTCTTCTCTTCGAGTCCGCGGAGCATGCCGAAGGTTGGCTCGTCGATCGCACCCGGCCGGCTGCGACGGCGGATCGGATCCCATCCCTTCCAGGCGATATCGATGATCGGCGATTTGGTCTCGAGCTGCTCTTCGAGTCGCGCTCGCAGCTCCGGCGGACCCATGCTGAGCTTTCCCTCGCGATGGAGCGCGGCGACCTCTCCATCCGGCGGCCCGAACCATCCGATGGCCTCGGTCCAGGCACGGTTCAGCGGCTCCGCGCCGATGCCGGATTTGAGCCAGCTCCGTCCATGCAGGAAGTGGTAGCGCTCCTCCATCAACATCTTGCGCAGGCGGTGCTGAAGCACCTCGACGGAACCGTTGACGCAGGCCTCGATCATCACCGTGAAGGCCGTGTCGAGGACGGCGTTCGCGGCCACGAACTGAGCCCATTCCGTCCATGGCTCGTCGAAGTACGCGAGCGCGCGGAGGCTTGCGGGATCTGAGTCGCGCTCGGATCCACGCGGGTCGGCGCCCAGCGGTTCCAGACAGCCATAGAGGACGCGGCTGTGACCGAGGTCGTCGAGCCCCATGGCCGCGGCGGCGATATCGGCCTCGAGCGATGGCGCGCGCGTCGCCCACTCGGCGTAGCGCAAGCCGAGCATCTGCTTGTTGTCAGCGATGGAGAGGACGAGATCGGAGATGCTCATGGCTCTCCAGGCTGCCAGAGTTCGATGACGTGCTCCTTGCGCACGATCGCCATCTCGCACCAGCGCTCTTCGTCGTAGGTCGCTCGCGCGTAGGCCATGGCGAGGTCGTCGTCGGGCGCGACGACGCTGCCCACCTGGTGCAGCGGCTCCGCGCGAGTCTTGCGGGCGAACACCTCGTACTCGACCGCGTCCCCGCTGACTCGTTTGTAGCTGGTCAAACAGCCAGGCCCCACGACTCGAGCGCGTCGCGGCCGGCCTCGGTCATGCGCGCCACTGTCCAGGGCGGATCCCACACGACCTTGACGCGCACCTCCGTGACGCCGGTCTCGCGCAGCAGCCGATCGCGCACGTCCTCGAGGATGAATTCAGAGGCGGGACAGCCCATGGCCGTGAAGGTGAGCTCGACCTCGACCACGCCATCGTGCTCTGTTATTCCGTAAATCACACCGAGGTCGACGAGGTTCACTGGCATCTCGGGATCCTGCACCTCGGAGAGGGCAGCCCACAGCTGCTGGTCGTTCATGACCCGTTCTTGTGGTGGGTCTTGCGGAACTTGTGGAACTCCTCCTGGAACATCGCGACCATCTCAACATTCCGAGGTCCGCGCGCACGCCAGCGGACGAGCACGTCATCCCAGGAGCTGGGTTTCTTGAAGTCCCACCGCTTCTCCTCGGCATCAAATTCGCACGGGAACGGGTAGTCGAGCTCCCAGACGTCCTTGCCGTCGCGCACCTCTTTGTGCGCCGGCACCTTGATTCCGATCTGCTCGCAGTAAGGGACGACGGTCGAGAGCCACCACTGGCGCAGCTGGTCGTTGGTCAGACCCTTGAGCCGGTACTCGAGCTGGGTGGAGTGCATCTTCATCGAGTCGGGTAGCCCGAACCATTCGACGCTCAGCGGGAACATCCAGTCGACCGCGCGCTGGAGCTCATCTTTCGCCGATCCGCCGGCGGCGCTGATGCGCTTCATCCAGGTGCGGCCGTTGCGAAGGTGGAAGTTCTCCTCGGCCATTACTTTGTTGAGGCCTCGTTTCCAGGGTCCGTAGGAGCATTTCTCGTGAATGTCGCCGAGGAGGCAGAAGCCGGCCTGGTCGTACATGCCGTTGGCGACCACCAGCTCGGTCCAGCTGTCGAGCGGGACGTCGAAGGCGTAGGGGTAGCGGAAGCTCTTGGGGTCGCGGCTGAAGATGAGCTTTTCCTGGTCCTCACCGAGCTCTTCGAGGATGTGGTACGCGATGTGGGCGTGGGCCAGCTCGTCCTGGATGATCGCGATTCCGGTCATGAATGCGTTGATCGAGGGGGCGCGCTTGGCGGCGAGGTAGTAGGCGGGGGCGGAGATGAGCTCGGTGTCGCCCGAGACGATGAGGGTGTGCTTGAGCTCTTTCAGGTAGTCGGGCGTCATCTCCTTGGGAGACTCGATCAGCTCCCCGGACTTGATCATCTGGTCGAACTCGGCCTGAGTTGCCATCCGCACTCCATTGTCCGACAACCGGGGCGGGTAGAATCGTGATTCCCAAAGGGCCGCCGGCTCCTGGCCCGCACCGTGGTGGCTATAGCTCAGCATGGCAGAGCACCAGATTGTGGATCTGGCTGTCGAGGGTTCAAATCCCTCTAGCCACCCTTTTTGTCCATCCGCGTCGTATATACCGAACGGGTGGACGATCGGCCAATCGTCGGGATGCCGCCAACCGCAGGCACCGCACTTGCGGTGCCTGCAGAAACGAAAGGCG